>Ga0247610_10000123_pt1 | contig 124354 bp, 101 predicted proteins | sample 174DNAGHGhighgp2_FD_193483 | JGI IMG/M metagenome (GOLD analysis project Ga0247610, IMG submission 193483) | Sheep rumen microbial communities from Palmerston North, Manawatu-Wanganui, New Zealand - 1742 DNA GHGhigh gp2 | ecosystem: Host-associated > Mammals > Digestive system > Stomach >... | reverse complement strand
ACTCCAAGCTCGTTGATCTCATCAACATGGTCAACGGTAACGATGCGAACAACACGTTCTTCCTGTCCATTGTGGATGCGAATGGCGTAGACGTTACATCTTCTCCGCAGGCATACGAGATCCCTGTTGGTGTCATGTACTCCGGTCTGTACACCATCGGTCGCGACAAGAACATGGAAGGCGTTATCCAGAGAACAGGGCAGCATTTCTGCCTCCGCGGCGATACGACTGCAGTTGCTCCTTACTCTCCGTTTACGGATGATTACTGGCGCAAGCTCGTCGTGAACACCGATGTCACGAAGTCGCTGCCCCTGTACGCCAAGGATGTCGATACTCTCCGCAGCGCTCTTTCCGAGACCAGTGTCACGATGGCCGAGCTTTTTGATTTCATCAAGACCTCTGGCGTCATTGATCGTGTCTGGGGCAAGGATACCGTGGACTATGAGGAGACTAACCTCAGTGCTTTCGAGATGTACAAGCGTCTTGGTAACGGCTTTGCCATTACCGCCCATGCAGAGAAGCGTGTTAACGCCAAAGGAGAGGTTCTTACTCCGCGTATCAGAGAGACCGAGTATGAAAACCAGAAGCGCGTCCAGCCTATCGAGGGCGGTATCTATTCTGTCCTCCAGGATGCTGAAGTCAAGTATCGTGTTCTGAGCTGTGCTTTCGCAGACCAGAAGATCGACGGCAAGCTTCCTCGCACGGAAGACTTCAAGTGCACGATCCCGAACGCTCTTGAGATCCTCCAGATCAACGAGGGCATCAACGGCGAAGAGGCCATGAATGCTATCGAGCTGACTCCGAGCGTCGAGAGCGATGACCGCTCCGTTGCGAAGGCGTACAGCGTGAAGTTCGTTGATCTTGAGAACGACGAGAACGTGCAGGACAAGAAGGCTTTGGTCGACAAGGCCCTTATGTACAAGGACGTGTTCGACATCCTGCCTCGCGTTGCTGATGTCTCCGAGCTCAAAGAAAAGAACGGCAAGTTCAAGGCATTCAAGGACGGCACCAACTTCATCGTTGGCGATCACATGTATCGCTTCTCTGACGACAGCCTGACCGAGATTGCTGCTTCTGCTATTGCTGGCCGCAACTTCATTGCAAAGACCGGCGCTGAGTACAGCTTGTACGTGGCTGATGAAGCCGGTGTTCTCTCTGAGGCTGCCGGTGCTCCTGAGATCATCGACAGCAAGGAAGGCAAGACCACAACTGCAGAGTACGTTCTCGGCTCCGCTTTCGGATTTGTCTTCGTGTTCAAGGCAACTGGCGCTTCTCTTGATCCTATCGGAGATTTCGCTGGCGCAACTTCCGTTGAGGATGAGCGCGTTGCTATCTACGCTGAAGATCTCTCGATCGGCACGAACCAGATCATTATCAGGACAAACGCACTGCCTGGCCTGACGGTTGCCGATTTCGTTGAGTTCTGGAACCAGAACAACATCCTCAACCATTTGTTCACTGCAAAGATGACCACAAATGGTGAGGAGCGCCGTGACCTGTTCATCGACAATGCTTCCGGCGAGTTCTTCCCGCGTCTTTTCGACGAGCCCACTGCTGGAGCCAAGGTTGCCGCAGTTTCCGTTGAAGCTGCTACCAAGAAGGTTTCCGACCTGACCGATGCTGACAAGGCTGCTCTCGACAAGAGCGGTGTGTCTCTCGATGGGCTTGCCGACACTGATGATGTCAACGTCCCTGCTTATGAGATCCCTGAGCATCAGACGGAGGACTTCCAGATGCTCCAGGCTGACCGTCGTATAGACTACGACTACAACCTGTACATCCCGTACAGGACTACGGACAACTTCGCACGTCAGCTGGCACAGCACTGCACGTATACCGAGCTGAAAACTACTCCGACCTGGGGCTTCATCGGTTGCAGTCGTCTTACCAATACCAATCTCAAGTCGGTTGCTAACAAGGTCACTCAGCTGTGCGATATGAACTTCGACATGTACGGCAAGACCAATTATGGCCGCGATATTCTCGATGCTCATAACCGCCCGTACCCGATTGGCAAGAACCTGAACCTCGTATTCGGCCAGTATCTGGTTCCCATTACGGGCCAGAACTACAGCTACGTCTCGACCGGCGCCGCCGGTTACGCAGGCATGATGTCTACTCTGCCGCTCGACCAGAGCTCCACGTCGCAGCCGATCGCGATCGACTCTACGTCGTTCAGCCTGACCCAGAGCCAGTGCTCCAACCTGACAGCACAGGGCATCGTCACGTTCCGCCGCAGCTTTACCAAGGGCATCGTGGTCACTGACGGTATCACCATGGCTCCGTCCGACAGCGCATTCCGTCGCCTGAATGCGAGCCGCATTATCGGTTCCGTTGAAGACCTGATCCGTGCGTCTGCCGAGCCGTACATCGGTAAGCAGAACCATCAGGCGAACCGTAATGCATTGAATACGGCGATCAAGTCCTCGCTTGACAAGCTGCTTGGTATTCTTGTCGAGAAGTACACCTTCACGATGAACACGGATCCGCGTATCCTCAAGTTCAATTACATTGAGATTAGTTACGAGATTGTTCCGATCTACGAGATCCGTGAGGTACGCAACACGATCAGGGTAACTGACAGTCTTTCCAAGACGGAATGATTTATTCCGAAGCATAAGATAAGTATGGGGGCGCAATGCCCCCGTGCTTAGATGTTTCCTTTAATAACAAGGAGTTGAAGAACAAGATGGCAGATAACCGTTTTGCTAGTGATTATACGCAAACGTACACCAGCTTCTCCGGTTGCGATATCGTAGCGACATTCGGCAACCAGGTCATTGGTGAACTGCAGGCTATTACTTATTCTATTCAAAGGCAAAAAGCACCGATTAACTAAGTATAGGTCGGTCCGGCAGTAAAGCATAGATAGCTGCTGGAGAGAAGCGCGGAAAAAATCTGGGACGCTAAACCGAAAGGCATGCAAATCAGAGGTGAAGGCAAAAGCCAGCCGCAACGCATAGGAGATGAAATAATTCTCCCACGAGGCCGCGCTGGACACTATGCAATCGTCCAAAAAGATATGCTGAGCTTGCAGGAAACTGCAAGAAGCCAAGGATAAAAAGCCTCGGCGATAACAAATATGCTATACTATGGGTTCCGCAGAGCCCCGTTCTTTTTCGAGAGGTTAACAAAATAGCTTCTCCTTCGCAGTGATGCGATGAAAAATAAATTTCGTGATATGCTGGGAAGCCCTAAGAGCTCCAACGCTACAACGTAATCGGTAACGATAAACGTGAATGCTAGAAAAGTTTGTGAGATTGGGTAATCAGCAGGCAGCTTTACCTTCTGGGTATTGCGCCCCAACGACTATCCCTCGGCTGCTTAAAAACAGCAATAGGAGTAGGGCCTCGCAAGAGGTTGGTGAAAATCCATTAAATCGAAGTGCGAAACTCTTATTCTATAAGACTTTGAATAAGATGAAGATATAGTCTAGCCCCGCTGTTAAATCAGCGTTAAAGTATCCTGAAAGGGAGGGTGTAAGCGAAGCGCGGGATTGCCGGTACTCTTATCTTTACCGTGTTCGACCGCGATGCTCTGCTTGAAAGCTTGAAGGATATCGCTATTTGGCGTATCGGTGGTGAAAGCAGCAAGGCTGCGATCGCTGAAGGTTCTGTCGTATCTATCGATGAATGGGATACGGCAATGACTGCAATGAGCCAGAAGGAAGGCATCGATAGCGGGACGTCTATTTCTAATCAGGCCAACCAGATAACCAAAAACATTACAGAGGAGTCTGTACCTCATTACGACGATGAGATTCCTCCGTTCGATATCACGGTTTCTTTCGCTAATGAGTATGGCCAGAATGCAGTGCTCGTTATCTACGGCGTTGAAATTCTGAACGAGGGCACCGGCTTCTCTATCGACAATGTGACTACTGAGAAGGCTTGTACGTTCGTTGCTCGTCGCGTCGAGCACATGAAGCCCGTTTATCGTAAGAGCCAGACATCCACTGGAGAGAGTGAAGACTCTAAGAAGAACAACAGCAAGTAACGACTGAGTTTTTCTGATTGTAGAAACGGTAATGAGAAGGTTAGGAAGAAATTCCCGGCCTTCTCATTTTTGTATTTTAGCTATTTGCTGTTCTTTCTATCTTCTTTTGTAAACAGGCCAAAGATCATTTCCATGATAGCTAACGGAATCAATAGAGTTAGAATCCACATGATAGCGCCTCCATTTCAATGCTACTACAATAACTTGCATTTTTGCCATGAATATTCCATATGATTTCTAGGTAAACTTCAAGCAGTTTGCCTATGGGCAATAGTAAAACATAGAAAGGAGAAACAGCGTGGCTGATAGCAATAAGAATATCCCGTCAGAAGACGAGCTCAAGAAAAAGATCAGTGATCAAGTCGATACATATTTGAAGCAATCAGAGGTCAGTGGCAATACGCCTACGGAAGAGCAGTTTCGTGAATATGGAACACGCCTGGCCAAGAATATAGTCAAAGAATACAAGAAAAAACTTAGCAAAGAAGAGCAGGACGCCCTTGAAAATACATTAAAGAGCTACTTCGATACAGAAATGGTTCGTAAATACAAGAAATCATTGAGAGATCATCCACGTTCTGTAAACGGACAGAAGCCTTTGTCTGTTAGCCAGGATGCAAAAAAAGTATACGAGCAGACGCTCAAAGAAGAAAAGGCTGCTCTTATCAATGACATACAGTATCTGTTAAAAGAATCTGAACGAACTAAAAACACTCCAAGCAAAAGCCAAGTAATATCGTGGCTGCAAGAGCGGATGGCAAATGACCTTTCAGGATGGGATAATGAACAGGGCCGTCGCTATGTAGAGTCTTATGTAAACGCATGGATAGAAAAAGAATATGATGACCGCCTGCTCAAGTCGATGGAAGAGCATCCGCGTGTAGAAGACGGTAGCTGGCCTTGGGCAACGAACAACAATGATGGCAAAGGAACAGGAAACGGTGGCGGAACGAAAAGCGGAGGTGGCGGCGGCCCAAAACAGCTTAGCGGGTCGAAGAAAGGATATAAGTCAAAGGCGCCATTCTCTTCCAATTATGTCAAGACTTACCAATCATTCTCCGGGCACGACATGGTTTGTACAGTCGAGATGCCATTGCCCAAAGGCGGGACATACACTCAAGTCATTGGAGAGATCCAAACCATAACATATTCAATACATCAGGAAAAAACGCCGATACGTTGCTTGGGGGACATGAACGCCAAGGGTTACGTGTTCGGGCCGCGCACTATTGCCGGAACACTTATCTTCACGGTATTTGATAGGCATTGGGCAACCAATATGGAAAAGCAGTACTTAGAAAATGCAGGTATCAATGCCCATATGCTTGCTGACGAGTTTCCTCCTCTCAACATCACAATCTCATGTGCCAACGAGTATGGCTACAATGCTGTATGTAGTCTCTTTGGTGTCACGCTTGTCAATGAAGGGCAGGTTATGAGCATCAATGATGTATATACAGAGAATACTTACCAGTTCTACGCAACTGATGTCCAGTATCTGGCTCCTGTCGAGGTGACGAGGGGCGGTACCAACAAGGCAGACAATTTATCCAATGTCAATACAGGCGTGCCACCGTCCCCAGATAAGCCTTCTATGCAAGTAACTCCAATGCAGTTGAGCTCAGAAACTATTAATGACGGTGTTAATCCTGATCCGCCAAAACCTAAAAAGAGTGAGAGTAAGAAATACGAATGGAAAAACCAGCAAACAGATGATGCTCCAACAAGCTACCAACAGTATGCTAACACTGTCCCTGGCTGTGGCACTTCTTCAAATCCTTCTCCTGAAGCAAAAGACAAAGACAATGAAAAAGAGCCGGCTGACGACAAAAATAAAGAAAGCAGCAAGGAGAAAGAAGAAGGCAAGGAGAAGGAAGAAGTTAAAGACAATACTGAAGAGCGGGGTAACAATAAGGATAAAGAATCTGGCAGTCCACAATCTTTGCCGCCCTCCCAATCCGGTTCGCAGGGTACACAATCCGGTCTCCCATATAGTTCAGGATTGCAACAGAACCCACAATTTCTTTCTGCGCATATGCTAACTGATGATGAATACAACAATGAGTTAGCGCTATTGAACAAGGAATATGAAGATGCATTGGACAAGCTAAAAACAGAAGCCGCTCAGAACGGAAGTCAATCTTACGAACGCCTTATGAAAAGAAGAGTAGACCTCCGATATGCTGAGATGAAACAAAAGCTTGATAGCTTGCATATACAAGACGTTGGAAAGGACAGTTATAAAGTCCGATCTTACAATTACTATACAACCGATTATTCAGAAGACAAAACAAGGTCTGAAGACGTGAAATATATCTGAGAGGAGAATCGTGAATGGTAATTTATCCAATATGCGTGATTGAACAGATTGGCACGCTCGCACAACTGCATGTCAATAGCTTCGGGCATGGACACGATACTCTTTACTGGTATAAAGCCCATGATCAGTCAAGAGTGTTTCACGTGAAACTCACTAACGCAGACATTATTATTTCTGGCTTCAGAGAGTCTTCTAGGTATACTTTCTATACCATGAACAGCAAGAATCTTGTACCATCTTTGATGCATACAGCGTATTTTAATTGTGATACGCCACGAGAGCATTTGAATAAGTTGAAAGATTATGTTACGTCATATGATGATCCGGAATACGCCGGAGAGCTAGTATCAAGAATATCCGATATTCTCGAACAGCAGGAGAATCGTGTTGCTGGTGTCATTGAGAAGGATAAGAATGCTGCCAAGATTCTTGAGCGCCAAGGAGACGAAGCTTCTAATGGCAGTGCGATAGAAGATTTTGACCAGTTCTGGGTCATGCCAGCAGACCGCAATATTACTACCCCAATTGAAGTATTGCAACAAGAGTGGACTAAGGTCGAGGATCCTCTGGAATACGAATACTCTGCTTTTGCAAAGCTCTATCAGGTATTTGAACGATATTATGCTCTCAAGCGTAAGTCCATTAACAAAGATCACGGAATAGATGTGGGTATCAAAGGCTTATTCTCACCGGTATTCAAGCCCGGTTATCAGATAACCCATCTTAATGTGTATGTAAAAGACAACGAAAAGTGGCGCAAAGAGCGAACGGTTCGTGTCGATAGCGATGAAATCAGCATTGGATATAATTTTGAGAAAGTCTACAAAGTCCGTGCTTATACTAAAAGCGAGATGGCTTACGAATTTATCCACTATCAACCAAACGAGGATATGTACTCGTACCTTTGGAATCTGCTGTCAGAAGAATATGATACGGATGATGAGGTTCTGAATGCAGATATCACACTTGACCATGAAGACATCGATATGACACCGACAGAAATACAGTGGTATAACGAGGCGGCGAAGCTTGGCGCGAAAGACTGGATTGTTGCCAGGCCACAACCAAGCAATATATCCAACTACGTGCTTTATTTTTACATACCTAACTATGAGCTTCTTTGTGCTTTCGGCAAGAAATTCTACCTTGCAGCCCAAGAGACGGATATCGCGTTTGGAGAGGATTTCCAGTGCCTCACAGAAATCGAAGACAGATATGTTGGCGTCAATTATTCAAGTTCATACCTTGATGGCAGCGTCTACTTCTATATCGTCGATGAGGATATACGCCCAGTGAGCAAGGTTACCCGTTTCTCGTTTGAAGACGATCTCGAAGATTATAATGAAAAAGTACGCATGCTTGAAACAAAGAACTACAACAAGCGCCTGGAAGATATCATGGGCGTCCGTTTTCCTAAAGCCATCCCGGAGATGAGTGCATATGGTGGCATACTTGCCAGCTCTTCGGACGGATGTACGGAAAATCTGTGGCGCAATATGCTAACGCATATGAACATGGATCAAAAAGATTGGTTATCCAAACCGAAAGTCTTCTTCGGGATCATGGAAGAGCATCTTGGTAACTTCACGCTCGACAAAGGCTTTTTCTTGAACAAAGTTACGTTCTATCACGCAACGAGTATATTTACGTTCCCAAAAATCAAAGGCAAGAATTACATACTTGTTGTATGTAGCTTTAACAGAGGTGACAGCAATATCGAGGAATCGTATTTCCCGAGCTTCAATACCTCGATAGAGATTCGGGTAAGCAGGCATGATTATACGATCATGTATGCCATCGACAAGGATACCTATTATCGTTCCGGCTTTATCATTGCTTGCCGAGAGAAAGATTATGTATCTATTTACAATAAAGATATAAATGTGTTCAATGATAACCGTTTGTATTTTAACGGGAGGGTCGGCTAATGGCAGTTATGAAGGAGCTTGACAAGCGCCCTGCGTATACACCATATATGACGGCACGAGACAGGAAGAAAGAAGGAGATCGTTTTCACGAAAGCGATACATACCTTCGCCGTTTCTATTCCCATATCGATGCTGAAATATACTTCGGCAACTACTTTGTGGAATGTTGTTCCAGCATTGGTTGGACAGTCCAACAACAGACACAGCCGCTTTTTGGATATAACTCGTACGTATATGATGAGGTCGCTCAAGGAAGTCGTATCATACACGGAGAGTTTAGTATTGTAGTGCCATCGCCAAACTATCTTTACAAAATACTTGAAAAAGCCCTGGAAGACCCGATAACTACTATGACTTCTTATGTTGTTCCGACACATGAGCGTATAGCCAACAAAATCATTGGAGCAATAAACACAGAGCTTCAGGGAGAGGTTGATAGTCCAGATCATGAATGCATCTGGCCGAAAACATTTGACATAGATGTCATGATGGGGCAATCATCCAATGCCGGCGATCCTGTGCATTACGTTATCCAGGGAGTAAAGCTGACAGGATGCAGCAACGTACTTCAATATGGTGCAAATAACGCAGTTACAGAACAATACAGTTTTATTGCGAAAGATATAAAGACTATCGGGTAATATACAAAATGAAGACGTTTTGATTTATTTTCTTTTGGAGGAGATATATTTATGAAGAACGCACAGAAGACTCTTGAGAAGCAATTGGCTGCCGAGGCAGAAGCGGAAGCCAAAAAAGTACAGGATAACACTGAGGATGAAGCACAGGAGCAACCTGCTGATGCCGAGACTCCGACGCAGGTCGGAGAGGAAAAGAAGCCTATCGTGCTCAATCAGCAGCAGATTGATGAGTGGAAGAAGCAGTACGGCAAGATCTTCCGCACTACCATTGGAAGCAGTGCTTTTATCTGGCATCGTCTGAGCCGCAAGGATTATGTCTCCCTGATGACTGATGAAGGAGTTTCGGCTGATGAGGACGAGCGTCTCTACCAGCGTCAGGAGATGGCTGTGAAAGCCGCAGTGCTCTGGCCAGAGAATGTCGAGGAAGTCATTCAGGAAGAAGGTTGTGTTGCCTCTAATCTCGGCGGTGTAATCATGGAGCGTTCCGGATTCCGTATTCCTGTCACGGACGAGATGTGAGGTGGATAATGGGTGAAAATTTCCGATGATTCCATTTCAAAGCTCGACATCCCTGACTACAATGCGCTGTTCCTGAAGTTCTGCCAGGAGTATCGCAATGTCTTCATGTTCCATAGCGAAGATCAATTCTTTATCTTTCGTGCCCTTGGACGCGGTGAATACAAAGAGATCCTGAAGACTCCTACTCTCACAGACCTTGACCGCGAGGAAGTCATCTGCGATACTTGCGTACTTTACCCAGAAGGCTTTGATTGGGAGAATTGTGAAGCCGGTCTTCCGACAGTTATGTCTGCTGAGATATTAAAAAAATCGTATCTCACAGACTTGGATGAGCGGGCGGGCCTCCACAGCTTCTATCGGGCGGAGATGTACGATCTGGACAACCAAATCACCTGTATCATCCACGAGGCATTCCCGCAGTACGAGATTGAGGATATCGACAAGTGGGACGTAGAAAAGACCACTAAGTATCTCAGCAGAGCGGAATGGATCTTGCAGAACCTTCGCAAGGCAGAAGTAACAGACATCATGCAGGGGGAATTCAGTTATGGCCATAGTAGCTCCGCAGATATGGGCCAAGAGCAAGGTGAAGCCTACGAAAAACAGCCTGCCAACGAAGAAACAGAATACGCCGAAGCCATCCCAGAAGAAGAACAAACAGAGTTCAACAGAAAACTTCAAGAGTTTAGGGAGCGTCGGAAGAAAGCTGCAGACGATCAGAAAACAATTAGGGGCGGTTCGAGAGAGAACAAATTGACTCCTGACAGAATGGATAAGCAGCGCGAATGGGCTAATTTCCTTCGTGCTCATCCAGACTTTGTGCAGAAAGCCGCCGCGGCAGGAATATCTGATCTCAATGATAGCGTAATGGTTGGTGGCATCAGTGGCATTACAGAGCAAGCTAGGGTCGACGATACATCGCCTGCCCTTCGCACCGCCTATGAGGAGAAGACGCTGGATGCTACTGATTTCAATGAGAAGCTTAAGGCCTTCAGGGAGAAACATAATAGAGCTTAATTTGTTCAATGATTGAACAATTTGAATAGCACCGAAAGGGATGAAGCGATTTGACCAGGGAAGAACGCCTGGAACGGCAAAGGCAAATGCAGAGACAGGAGGAATCTTCTAGAAGCTTATTCATGCGCGGTGCTGGGGCTGTCGCGGCTGTTGGGGCCGGGGCGGCCCTTTTTAGTCGTACCGGTGCAAAAGCAGGCTTCACAAAGCTGGCTAATGCTGCCTATGATACCATTTCCCAGCGACGAGCATGGATGTCGCCAACGGAATACAGAGACTGGACGATAGACGATCTGGCAAGTTCTGTTGAGAAAGGCGCACAACAGTTTGGCAAGCTTTTAGAAGAGCAAAGGAAGAATCCTGTTCGGCTTGACACTCTCGACAACACTGGGTTACTCGGTATCTTCAATTCGATTGATGATATAACAAAAGATATTAACGGCGGCGTCAAGAAGCGTATAGCGGATTATATAATTGCTCCCAGGGGCAAGGAAGTCATGGATAGTTTGGTTGGCAATCTTAGCACCATGGAGCAGATGAGATTAAACCGTTTCATCAAGGACGTCTCTTATGATCCATTGGATGCTATGAAAGTTCTTGATGCAAAGAAAGAAGCTGGCTTTTCTGAAGACTCCGATCATATACTAAAAGCTGTCCTTGATGCTATGAAGAGAAAGGCAGAAAGCATCACAAAGGAGCAGCGCAAGCAGATAGAGCAAGATGTCAAGGACACAATGGAATCCCTTGACAAGCAGTTACTGAACATTGACAATCTGGAAAAGATTGCAGGCACTCGCCGAAAAGACTCTTTCGTAGCACAGCTCATAAGCGGAGTGACTGGCGAAAAAGAGACTACTATTGGCGACGTGCTCAAGCATCCAGAACAGATAGCGAAAGAACAGTTCGAACTCCTGAAAGCAAAAAGGGAAAGAGTTGTCGCTACTCAAGGCGAGGATGCTGGTGCTCGTTTTGACGATCTGCTTGTTGACATGGGAAGGACAACCACGCGATCCAACGGGCAGATATATACTAACACTGCAAAAGAATCTTTTATCCGGGATGTACTGGAGAACGCGGCAAACACTCTTCCCGGCCAGATCCTCAAGATGCGTGACGTACAGTACAGCCGTCTTATTTCTTCTGTGCAGCATATTGCCAAAGGCTCTCTTGATCCAGGGCTAGCACAGGAACTCAACAAGAAATACCATCCTGGACGCAATTCCGAGCTTGAGCATGAGTACTATCGTGTCGGAACTCAGCTCTTTCAGGTAGGGCAAAAAGAAGTCACTCTTGTTGAAGGACTGGAAGATCTCAAATGGATCTCTGGCGAGTACGGCATGGGCGCCCGTATGCAAAGGCAACTAGCTGGAGATGCAGCGTGGGAACGTTCTGATAATAAATACTTACGCTGGCTGGATATGTTCCAGGATCGCACGGAATACGATGGAAACAATCCTGTCAGCAAAGCTATAAGCATATTCACGAAACTCAAAAATCCGAAGTGGCGCGGCAATATCATGCAGTCTGTGCTCTCGCCTACCATGGAGCAACAGATAGCTCATAGGGACGCAATGGTTACAAAGGATGTCGAGGCTCTTCATGACGAGATATCCAATGCAATGCACCTCAACAATCTCATGGGAATCAACACATACGATATGTCCATGAGAACAGTGAACGAGATGGCCGCGAAAACAAGCGGGCGGGCTCATGATTTCTTTTTCATGCTCCAGATTGGTGACGACAAGGAAATGATCCACAAGTTCATGGAGATGGGCGAAAAAGGGTTCGAGAACCAGAAGCTTCAGCGTCTCTATGCTGGCATGAGAAAGAATCCCCAGGACACCATGGCTACGATCAAACTCTGGGTTGGGGAGGAACATCTGAACCTGTCCAGCCAGATCTGGGATACTTTTGATCTGCGGCCAAACAATACTTCTGCCACGTTCTCTCGTATATTGCGCAAAGAGCTGGCTAGAGAAGGCCTCCTGCAGCATGGTGTTCAGGAAGCCGAGAAGAAGAATGATAGTGAAGCAGGATATCAAGCCATATATGATCTCGTAGAGAACCTTAATAAGTCCACGCAGAAAGACAGGAACAACGCAAGATATCTTGCGACTTCTGCTATCTTTGAGCACAAGACAGGAATAGGCTCTCCAGGGTCTGACGGAAAATCTGTCACAGAAGACGACATTGTTAAGCTGGCAGACAATATTTTCGATACTCTAAGCAAAGATGACAAGTCTGCCGTCAACAAGAAAATACGTGAGAGCGCCAAGGAAATAGTTGATCAGAATATCTCTATTATCGAGACAATGAGCGACGAAGGCATGGCTGGTGATTTATCTTATAACTCCGCCATAGCTATCCATAAGATGCCAACTCCTTTGGATTTTATTCGTAACATCAATAGCGCAGAAAAGCTCAAGGCTTTAGGCAAGCGAAGCATCAAGCAGTTCTGGGCTGGACGAAATGATCTTGAAGATGTAACTTCGCTTACTCATGGCATCTACTTTATGGGGCTGCGTTTGTCGGATGCAATGAACTCTGTCGGCCTTGGCTTTTCTCATGACAATACAGGAAGCATCGTTGATTTGACGAAAGCTGCTCTTACAAAGCGTATATTGCCTCTGGTAATCGGCGGCACGTATCTTGAATATCTGGATGATGCTTCGCAGGCAGCTACAGGACAATCTATGTCCGGAGCTCTTGCCACAGGCGTAGCCAACGTAGATATAGCTTCCCGTGGCATGATGGATGCTATAGGTCTTACAGACTGGCTCAAAGAAGAGAAAGCTATCAACCCCATTATGCAATACTGGGGAGACCATAACGAATTCCAGAATGCAGAAGAGCGCAAGAAGTATTACGAAAGCGGCTATGAGCCTGTCCGCAAAGGTGCGTGGTGGGTATTCGGTTCCGTAAACGAAGCTCGCGGTGCAGAGATAGATTACTGGCAGCCTACATTTGCTCGTCGTATCTCAAGTGATTGGAAAGACAAAGCTCTCTATGATGGATTCCTGGATAAATGGAGTCACAGCTGGCTGCCTACGCCGACTAATCCGTTATCCCCACTGAACGCTTTCTTCGATCCATATTGGCTTGAAGAGAAACACGCAGACGACAGACCATATCCATTGTCTGGCCCTTTGTTTACTCCTGGAACTCCATGGGGCGCGATCCTCAATCCGACGATAGGAGACTTCATAAAACCAGTCAAGGAACTACATCCATATCGTCTCCGTAACGGAGTGGATGTCGTAAACCTTATTCATGAAGCGAACGAGTATATCAAATCAAGAGCAAGGGATCTTGGCGCCAGAAACCTTATCGCTATAGACGGAGACCAGTTCACTCCTGTCCACTTCACAGCCTTTAATGCGCCGACAGAAGATACGAAAGCTTTTTCCGTTGAAACGAAAGATAGCAAAGTAGTAAATGCAGGTGGCGGAACATACGGAGTCTATCACGGCGGCTATCTTACTAAGGCTTATACGACTGCTATAGGCGGTTCAGGAAGCGGAATAGGTGGAGGCGGTCTTAGTTCAGGGACTGGTTCAGGAGGAGGTGGCGGATACGATGACGGTGTTTCTCTCTATGAGTCTTTCGGAGAGAAGATGGATGTCGGGGAAGCTATAAAGAACAAATTCTACACTTTCCTCGGACAAGACGTAGAGATGACGGCGCATAACGGAGACATCGTAACCGACAGTAAGGGCAATGCCGCCATCTACAAAGAAGTAAAGAAACCGCCTCGCATAGACAACAAGCTGGATTGGGCAGATGTCATGGCGATTGACCGTCGTATCAATGGCAACAGCGAAGATTTGCGTGATATCGAATCGCTTGTCAGAAGACTTGATCCGAAAGCTATTATTTCCGGACTCAACGCGAACCAAAAAAGGAGAGCCTCCTTTAGGGAACAGGTACAGGGCGGAGATGACTTCGACGAGGATCAGGGCATCCTGACCGCAGACCAGCTAAAGCATTATCGTCCCAGCAAGGGCATGGAGATGCTTGAGCATCCAGATGATATTGCAGAGATGCTGACTGCTGGCAAAGGCGGTGACGCTGTATACGATGCAGCTGTATCATGGCGACTCATCACAGGTATCTATGGATATATGGGTGGTGCTACCACAGGATTCGGCGTAGATAATAGACAACGACTCTCTGATTCCAGGAATCTTGACAGTTTCACTCGCACATTCTGGGATAGCAATATCGGTGGTCTTGGCGGCGATGCAATGGAGATTGCCCGCCGTTTCATTCCAGAACTTCGTCGCGGCAATGAAGTCAATCCTCTTAGGAATACTATGCCTGACTGGCTTCCTGACAGGTTCCAGATGGGCGCAGCCTATGAGCTCATAGATAAAGGAGAGATGCGTCTCCCCGGCAAAGGTTATGAGTCTCTGAATAAGCTTCATCCTGATCAGTTTGGTGAATACGGAGCCTTTGACCGTTTCAAGATTCTGGCAGACGTTGCTCCGAATACGCCAGAATACAAAATCTGGCGTGAACTTGCGCAAAAAACTGTTACTGATCCAGATCTCAAAGAAGAGATGGAGGAGATCCGTGGCCGTGTTTCCCAACAGACCAAGAAACATGATTTCTACAACTACAATATCGTAGGGCGTGGGCTTGACTATCAGCAAGTGGTCGTATCAGAAGTTCTTGGCTATGGCAAGTTCCGCTCAGGTGATCAGATATATAAGATTGCCGGGGTGAAAGTTCGTGCCAATGAAAACGAAACTATGGCAGAAGTCATGGGGCGTTATATTCATCCTGGAGAAACCGTAACCATAGCTACAGACGAGAATAGGGCTTACTTGGCAAACAATGACGCAGACAAGAGTATCAATGCAGCCATCTTCGTAGACGGGGAAAACATATCGAAGAAGATGCTCGAAAGCGGGGACGCGACAAAGAAGAAAAGCGATACAAGCGCCCCGGCTGTTCTCGGTTCTGTTTCCGGATTCCAGAGGGCTGTAGCCTGGGGTTCTGAAGCTATTGCTCATCTTGATGTGCCGTGGCTTTCTGACCAGTTCCTTCGTGTTCGTTCTCCTCTTGAAGCTTATAAGGCGGAATATGTCTATGGTACACCTTACCAGTCATGGGAACATCCTATTGATTCCTATGTAATGCCTGCTTGGGAAAGAGCTGTTCATGAAACAGGAATCACACAGAAGATTCTTCAGGCAGGATATTTTGCCATCAAAGACAATCCGAAATTCGACGCGTTCGATAGAAAGTTCTTGGCAGGAGCGTATCTTTTGAGCAATCGCGGCGCGTTCGTAGGGGCAGCCCTTTCGCGAATGCTCTGGGCAGACAATGCAGAGAAAGCCATGGCTGGCGCCCATGTAGGTTCGGCCATTACTCAGTTTGCTCATGTCATGTCGGGCGGTAATAGCTACTTTGACGAGATGACTTCCGCTGCTTCTCTTGGTTATGAATTCGCTCGCTTCTTCAAGAAAGAGACTCATACAGGCGCAATTATTGGTGCGGCAGCAGGAGCGCTGTACCATACCATGAAGGGGAACCAAGAGTACATACCTGAAAGAGCTAGGAAGCGTTGGGAGATTCAGGATTACTTCGACCGCCTCACCTACCTCAAATACGAAGGCTTATATCATGAAGCAGCGAAGAGAGCCAAGGAAGAAGAAGGCGTTGACGTAGAGAAGCTTTCCGAAACCAAAGAATATCGGGAAGAGAAACGCCAGGCAGCCCTTGACCGTTTCACGAAGATGAAAAAGCTCATGCGGCTCAACAATCGCGAATACGATATGGATCCGGAGCGCAACTACCTCAATAGGCTGTTGAACCGGAAGATAAAAGCCTTGCAGAACGAAAAGGAAATCATCGAGGGCGGGGAATATACGCATTCGGCGCTGATCTACAAAGAAGCTGCCGAAGCTACTATGTACGGTCTCAAGAGCAACGCTTCTTGGGGAACTATCATAAAGGCACTCCCGAATACAGACCGTGAGTTCTTCATGGAGTTCGTGAAAGAACGTGACCCGGATAAGCGAGAAGAAATACTTCGGTATTCATCCCCGTTCATTAAGAAGGCATTGTCTTTGGCTTGGGGCACGGATGCTCCGAAGAAGGTTTCCAACGAAGACTTCTTCAAAAAAGAGAATCATCCGTTACCAGGAGCTGATTGGGCAGGTTGGAAACCAGGAACAGAACATGACCTGAAGAATGTAGAGATGAAGACCATCCATAACGAAGGCATGCTTCTCTCAGACTTTGGCTACTATGAGAATTCCCTCAGAAAACATGATGTCATGTATGCACCTAAGATAACTGCCAATCGGTCACATGATAGCGTAAAGCGCAATATCAGCAAGATCCTGCAAGGCAGAGGACTTCACAATGTAGAGGTAAACGTAACTGCGAACGGACACGACGGAAACAGAATTTTGGCTGATATAGGCGTATACACTGGCGACCGCAGAGTCAAGCATATGATCAATAACGTAATAGTGCAGCAAACTTAGCAACTTAAAAGGCCGTTCATGATGAACGGCCTTTTAAGTAAATAATGAATCCTGTCTTGGCATATCTATTTCTTTCAGCGTCATCTTTATGCCGATGAAAGCAACCAGGATCTTGTATTCCCTATAGTTTTTCTTTCCTGTTAAGGCATGGGCAGTATTAAATCCTTTGTCGCCACCCATCGCGTTGAGGGCCTTTTCATTCTTACGAATGAACTTGTCTAAAGCGAAAGCATCTTTATAAAGATTGTTAAGATATTCTTTAGCCTGCTGGTCAACGTATATGGCGTGATTTGCTACGTTTTCCTGTTCTTGAGCTTCTTTTAGTTTTGCTTGGATTCTGATATTCTTTTTGCGATTCGCATTCCTACCAAGCATCTCATCAAACTTGCCATTGTTTTCAGCCCAGTGCTCCTGCACTGCCTTGATGTAATATTTGCCGTATACTTCCGGCCCTTTATACTTTCCGTTTCGCCTGTCTCTTCTAATGATCTCACAGGTGACATAATGGAAGTTGGCTATGATATTCTCTTTTGGAACGCCGTCGAATTTCGTGCCGATATAAGACGGATCGAAGCCTTCATCCATTGCGAGCCTCATACATATCTGCGCATCAGGAGGAAACTTGCGGCATATAGCAGCTTTGGCGGGCGCAATACCAATAAAAGTGTCTTCCACACTTGAGTTTGCATAGAAGCCAAAATTAAGAAGGGTAGCTTTTCTTCCTCTAGATCCATTGTCATTGATAAAGAAGTCTTTGTATTCAGTATGCTTACGAATCTCTTTGACAACAGGAAGGATGAGCTTCTGCTTAAGACGCTTGAAGTCATCGTAGTATGGATTGATCGCGCCTATCCCTTGCCTGAAATCTGAGATACTGACTGTCGAGATACCTTGACGATCAAGGTTCTTGAGATAGATATAAGTACGTATGGATGGTATAGAGTCCAGGGATATTATGTCTTTCTCGTCAAGAGAGAGGTATGCGCCCTCTTTGAGAGCAAAGAGATAAGGCCGCATCATCGTAGGTATCTCAAGTTGCAGAACATGGCTTGATCTATCATATGCGACACCAGAGACAAAGTTTGCCGCAAAGACGTTTCTCTCCCCGTGTTTGTCTGGAATTCCACGTCTACGGATACCTTTTGTAGCAAGATCAGCAAATATATCCGCAACAATGGAGCCACGAGCTTTCCGCTTATCAATTCCCAGCTTATCTGCAATATCAAAGGCATTGAGCCGGTATATATTGGAGCCATCGTCATTCTCAGAATCAAGAGTGGCAACGAAGATAATCCAAGCTTTGAGCTGAGTAGGAGTAAGTTCATAAGGAGCAGAAGCAAAGCTCTCAGCCAGCTTTGCATAGTTGTCTCCCAGTACCTGCAGAAATATAGGTGGCCCTTGCCGATTCTCCATACTCTCGCCGCTCCTTGTCCTTTGTGCTTAGCTTAATTATATGCGAACTGCCGTAATTGTTTCAAGTGTAGTCCTCAACAAGTTAGGGGTCTTTTATTTCTGTGTTTGTATGTATTTAATAGTTAAACATAATAGAGTAGGGGGCAAAAGACCCCTTGACTGTTGAAGTGGCTGAAAGGCAGATACTATGCTGGTTCATGACACTTCCAGAAGAAGTTTGAGGCCAGCAGAAAGACCCCTTGAAAGTTGAAAGGACCCTTGGTTCGTTGAAGTAATAAGACAAGCGCAAATGGCTTGGATGAACCGTTTGTCAGAGCTTCTTGCCAAATAGAAAGCCCCCTGGTTCGTTGTTTCGTCAGAAAGCAGTAGTATCAAGAGATGGTGCTGAACTTGATAAGCGTGATTTCCAGCTTGATAGAGACGGAAAATACAAAATCGAAAAGACCCCTGATTTGTTGTGACTCTTCACGAAAAGACCCTTAAATGGTTGTTGAAAAGACCCCTGAAAAGTTGAAACGAGAAGTTATCCACATGATATCCACAGAGTTATCCACAGGTAGATATGTAGTAGAAAGGCCCCTAGAAAGTTGTATTTCCAAGCAAAAGACCCCTAGAAAGTTGAAAGCAGCCTTCGGTAATAAGTAGATAGCTATAAATCGGAAACTAAATAAGAGGTGCGCTATGGAAAAGCATATTGCTGACAATTTGACATATTTTGGAGTGCAGAACGATTTGATGACTCAACGAATCTACGAAGCTGCACGTAATACTGCTGAACAAAAAGTCCTTGAAAAAGCAGGAGATCAGGAAAGCTACGACAATGAGTACGAAATATGGAGAAAGATACATGCTGCCGATATTGAAGAGGCTGTTAATGACATAGATGTTAGCGCCATCGCTCAGATACGCGCCAAGAGCATGAAAAATGTTGTCACTAATGCAGACAGTTCTTTTATTATTGATGGCGTACGCAAGGAACGTGAGCCTCTGTATAAAGACATGGATACAGAGGAACTGGTTGGTGCCATCGGACTGGAGAACTTAGAGAATATCGCAAGAGTGGAACAGCCTGCTGAGCAAGGTGCAAGCTCTACAACAAGTGAAGCTGCAGAGCCAATCGTGGATCCCTCTAACAGTGGGCCTATCGAGCCAGTGGCCGATGCTTCGAACACTGAAACCGTTGAAACCAATACAAGCGCCCCAGGCGAGTCGGTTGATTCTAGCGCTGAAGCCGCCAAACTAGATGATATCGCTAAAAGAAAAGAGCGGCTCCAGAAGCAAGGCGTGGATGTAAAAATAAATGCCGAAAAGATAGGCAAGTTTATGTCTTTTGACCTTAGGAATAACGTAGCGACAGAGTTTGCGTTTTCACAGCGCCGGTATGACACTGGAGCTTATATTAATAATGGACGTTTCGGATCTATTGTCGGTTTCACTGAAGAACAGCGTGATTATTCTTTACAATTAATTGATAAGGCAGGGAGAGGTGAAGAACTTACAAAAGAAGAATCTTCATGGATAGATCATCTTGCACTGGCTGGCAAGAATAGAGCTAACGAAACTGCGCCGGGTGTTTTCTGGCATCCAGAATTCAATAGAGAAATAAGCTCCTACTCTCGGCTTATCTTTGCCGAAGCAGGCGCGAAAGATTGTTTCAGAATCGGAGAGAAACAGCGTGAACTTGGTCCGACTACTGAATACGCCGGCAAAAAAATGTACGCCTGGGAGGCAGAGTTTTTCGGTGGTATAGATTCGTTAGCTGATGGTGAGACCGTTATTGTTTATGGTGAAGGCAATAGCTCGGTCGAAGATATTAATAAACTCATAGAAAACGGTTTGTGGTCTGAAGGAGCAAAGGAATACGTAAAGGAACAACAGGTAACTCCAAAAGAGATAATGGGTGTTGCTTTTAGCAAAGACAAGGACTTTGTTTCACGTAGTCCTGGCGAAAACGCTGATCTAGTTGCAAAAGCATTCACATCTCCAGAAGAGCGTCTCACAGATGAACAACGTGCTGAATACAAGGAACTATTTGAATCAGAGAGCTCGACTACAGAAGCGCCTAATGAATCAACCGATCCAACAGTTGAGACTTCTAGCGAATCAACTGCAGATTCTCCTTCTAATGAAACTGTTGAGCCCGCAGAACCAACTGTAGAGAGTTCAAACGAACCTGCTGCAAATGCTTCTAATGGACCACGCACAAGCACAGTTACTACTCCAAACGGAGATATAATCAAGACCGAGACAGAGCTTAATTACCAGCGCACAAACTGGAAAGTATCTCAATCAGATGCTGACATGGTTGCCGGTGTACAGAATGCTATAGACAAAGGCGAGTTTGTAGCATGGGATACAGAAACTCTTGGCGGTCAAGACGAGTTTGGCAGACAGCGCTATGATGCAGTAACAGAGTTCACATTCAAGCGCAAGAAATATAATGCTGAAGCAGAGACTATTGAATCTTTTGGCTCTGCCGTTGGTATCACAGACGAGCAATATGCTTTCGGAGAACATGTCTGGAAAAAGGTCGGAGCTGGAGCCAAGCTTACAGGTCAGGAAGAAGTATGGGCTCACCGTCTGGCTTTGATTGGTGAATCCAAATATGAGCAGGCTAAAGATAAAGGCAAAGGCGTATTCGAATATACTCATTTCGCTGACAAAGACGAGATCCTGAAACTGGATCCAGACGAGATCAAAGCCGGTCTTGAAAAAGCCTATACTATGGGCAAAGAACAGCGTAGTTTCGGAGCGAATGTCAAATATGCCGGTGAGAAGATGTATGCCTGGGAGTCTGAGCTCTTCCAAGGCATCGATACCATCATCAACAAAGACCTCACTGCTGTAGGCCATAACACGGTCAACTTCGACCGTAAGGCTTTACAGTGGCTTCTTCAGCATGGCATGTGGTCCGAGGGTGCGAAGAAGATTGCCGCGCAACGCTTAGAGCGCTTGACTGCAAAGAATGGCGATCTGCATTTTGATCATGAATTCGATACCATGGCCGCCCAGAACCAGCATCAGTCTTCTCGCTTGGATAACTTTATCACTACTGACGACAAGGGCAATGCTGTAGTCAATGAGGAAGCGCTGCTATACGCCAAGAAGCGCAAGCTTACATTAGGGCAGCAGGAAGCCATCGGCAACGCTCTTTATCCAGACATATATAATAGCGCGGATGTCAATGCCCATACATCTGATGTTGACGTAGATGTTGTTGGCAAGATGTTTACTTCAGAGAAATACGGTCTCGGAGAGAACTCTTTCCTTAAGGACGCAAAGAATACAAAGGCCTACAAAATTAAAGGTGACAGTAGTCAGCTGTTCCATATGACTCGCAGTCATACCACGAAAAGCCTTTCTGAAAATGGCATTCTCGGCTTCGTGACTGGAGAAATACGGGACTCTATCACTACATTCTCAGGAGTTGAACATACTTCAGAAGGGGCACGTAAGCTAATATTCCATCCTGGTGCCTTGCAGAAAGGCGTCTCTTACAGCATAAGCAATGTAACTGCGCTCTCTGTATCAGAAGAGTTACAGAAACATATCGCCAAGGCTCAGCCTAATGCAGATATGGAAAATCTTATTGCTGTTACCTTTACTCCTGAATTCCATAAGGGCGTTGATCCTGGATATACTGCTAACCGTTCAGTCACCCTTGTTGGTTCTCGGTTTGATATTGAATCGCTTTTGAATCAGTCTGCCCTTCTGTATGCTACGAAAGACAAAGACGGCAAATACGTTTTCACCGATGACAAAGACGTTCAAAAGGCTCTAGCGATTCGAGAGATAGATGAAAACGGACGCACTGTTGGCGCCAGATCCGCTACCGTAGAAGACATGCTCATTGAAAGCTCGGAGAAGTTGCATGATAGTGGAGCTCTAAGGGCAAATAGGGAGCACAGTCTCAAGAAAGACATGGGCTTGCTCCAGTATATTGGTGATATGAGAGCCTGGGGCACAGAAAACGGAACCGATGATTTAGAAAACAGGTTCATGGAAGAAGTTGCTTCTGGCAATACAAAGCGGAGCTTTGCTGACTACTTCGGGTATAAAGATTTCGAAAGTGGAAAGCAAATAGTCGAGAACACGACCATGGCTACTGCTATGAGCCGTGTTGACTATGTCGTCAGGAATGAAAAGACAATTCGCGATGCAGCTCAGAGGGCTCTCGATAGCGCAGGCACAAACAAGACTGTAGACGATGTCTTGGATTCCGATATCTATCTTGGCGTAGACAAAAAAGCCAAATACTACTATAAACGTTACATGGATGCCGTAACCGACGCGGCAATGTATGAAACTTTTGTAGGAGGGAAGAAAAGCAATGTCGGCTTGATCAACGACGGCGCTCATGTTTATGAGCTGAACAACGTCGAGATTGATATGAGAGGCTTCAACGGGCGCTATGACTTTACCGAGCCTTTCCGTATCGATCTCAATGCCGGCGGCAAAACAAACTTCAGGAACCTGGTAAGATTCCTTGGCGACAATCCAGACATGGGGCAAGACAGGGCCGTAGCGCTCCTCGAAGATTTCCAGGAATTCCTGATCAAGTCTAAGTCCTTGGAAACCTTCGGCCCAGATGCAATTAAACAAATCAAGGAAGAGCAAGGAAGAAAAGGCGCTTTCAAGATTAACGGCAACAACAATATAGACGCAGCTTTTGCTAAGATCACTCACTCTCTTAACGCAGCAAAAGAGAAATATCCTGCAGGCGGCTTGCTGACTCCTACAGAAAGATATACTCTTATCGACCACATGGACGAGTTTGGTTTGGGTGACGAGGCACGCAAAATAATACTCGACAGAGCTGTAGAGACTACCCCACGGCCACTGGAAGCTTCTAGTGCATCCAGCAAGCTCTTTGCAAGAGAAGCTACGAACAAGATCCTCTATGGCGGGCTCACTGACATCGATGAAGTCAAGAAGAAGTTCATGGACTTCGGCTACTCTGAGCATGATGCTTTGAAAGCGGCGTATATCCGCAATCAGCAGCGCCTTGATACACAAAAAGCTCTTGAAAAAATCACCGAGGCTGTTCGCAAATATGGCGGCAACATGGGGATGGATATCGAGAGCGGCGAGATTTTTGTGGACGCCAACGGCAAGAGAACTGTGCTCGACCGTATGCTCAAGAACGTCATTGAGAACGGGATGAGCTTCATCGAGTCCGGAAATATGCGTTTCTTTGCGCCTGTTGGCCTCTATGCTACGAATCTCTACCGATACAAAAATGGGATTGACAATAAGCTTAATTACAAGTTTACGTCAAAAATTGGCGCAGAGTTCGAGAACATGGGGTGGCTTTATTCATCTCTTGAACGCTCCTCCAGACAAGGACGACTCGGAGAAGGAGTGCAAAGCTTCATTGGTTCTCTTGCTAATGCAGTAGGCAAGTCTGCTTCCGTTCTCGCAGAAGACTTCCAGGAAATGCGCATGGGAGGCGATGTTGATCTCGGCGGCATACTCCCGCTGATTGCTCGAGACGATGTTTGGAACAATGTCTCTTCGAAACTCAATTATGATGACCCGTACACTGGAGAAGCGAACCGCGTTTTACGCGCTGCTGTAGAGAAAATCCAGAGTGACTATGGGAAAGAAATCAAATATCGCCATCTGCCCGACAGTTACAAAAATTTCTCTACGAATGTAGGCATTGCTGCGGCTCTTCGTGATATATTGCCAGAGCTGCATAATTATCTTGACTCTGACAGCCAGGAAATCATGCGCAGGGTTCTTGGTAGTAACTATCAAGACTTTGATCTTGGCCCCAAAGCTGCTGGCAAAGGTATGGTCAACGCGTACAGGGATATGCAGCCATTCGGTGGCCACATGACTTCCGTAAAGCGTGGTGCGCCAGATTTCACCAGCAGATCTGAAAAATTCTATACGAATGGTAAAGCTCTTGATGGAGCCGTAGAAGGGGTAAGTTTTGGCCGTGCTATCAATACTGCTGCAGGGCATGCTTATGAGGAAGACGCAGGTATAGGAGTAGCCACTGGAGTCAATGATGTCGTTCGTACAGGCCGTATTCGTATGGCTACCGGCACGATCAAGCAGCTTGCAGACAACGCGAATCTTACTGAACAGGCCCGCAACGCGCTTCTCGGGATCCATCTTACTGAAGGCGCGGGGGTAATGGATCCTCGTCTTGTTGATGCTTTTTTCACTCATAATAAGGCAGTACAGAGGATCAACCAGGGGAAAGTGCTCGACATCATCAATGACCAGCTGGATCATATCGATGAAAAGAGCAAGATGGCAGCCAAGATCCATGTCAATAGCGATGGCACCATAAGTTTCAGGTACTCCAATGGACTCCATGTAGAGACAGAGGAACTTGAAGGAAAATCTCCTCTCACGGTCAAAGGAATGGGAAAGACTGGCAATCCCGCCGAGATCAAAGAAGAAGGCGTTATGCGTCTCGGGTTTTTCTCTCACAAGAATAATCTTCTTGTCAGTGAAGAGGATGTCCAGAAAGTTCTTAATCAGGAAGAAAACTCGAAGAGAATCTTTGAGGCTTCTGACCGGCTCGCAGAAGCATACACGGTTCTGATGGAAAACTTTGACGCGGCTTACTACAATATGGGTGTCGATGCGAAAACCCACATCAAGATGGAAGAGTACTGGGAAAAAGGCATGCTCGATTCCCCGTTTGGTTATCTCGGAAAAGGTGGGCGTACTGCCGCCGAGATAAACGAAGACAAACAGATGGCGAAAGCTCTTGAGAAGCTTGGTGTCCAAGAGCTCATGGAATTCATCCCTCACAAAGATTTAATCGAATCCCTGAAAAGCGATAATATCGCTAACACAATGTTCGGAGCGTATCTGGAAGGCAAAACAGGACATGCATGGCTTCACAGTGATATCGTCAAAACGATAGCCGAAGGCATGAGAGATGCTGGCGCAAATGTCACAGACGCAGAAGCCGGAAAGAAGCTCTTCGATATTGCCGTACGTGAACGATATAGTGTATGGGACGAAATCACCGGGCTTGTCAAGGACGTAACTGGATACACTGATGAGCAGATGCGTAAAATGCACAGCATCACCAACTTCTACGATGTAGCCAAGCATGTCGAAATGCCTATCAACTTGGCAACCAACTTATTAGCTCAAGGAAAAACAGAAGAAGAAGTAATCAGCATCATGGGAAAAGCCGTACCTGGCTTGCAGATCCAAAACGGAAAAGATGGCTCAAAAGTTATCATAGGGGAGCCAGAAAAAGTCAACGTAACTGAACTCCAGAGAATCGCTGAAGACTTGATCAGCAAAGGCGTGAAACTGGAAGACGAATCAGTCTTCTGGACAGGTAATGGCAAGCATTACACTCAAGAGCAGTACGATAGTCTTTCGGAAGCCGAGAAGCAAGGCCTCAAACGGAACAGGGTCTTCTACAGCTTTACCGAGAATGCTCGTGGAAGCGACTACGACCGCGAGCGCTTTAAGCTCTGGAAGTATGACTACCGTTCTAAGACTATGTCTGATGTTGACCGATATAGCAATGAACACCTAAGCAATATTAAGACAGAGCTTCTAAAGGCTTTCGAAGACAAAAAAGATGAAGGCCAGGAAATAATCGACAGATACTTTGCCGACAGCAAGGCAAAGATCGGTGAACGTACTGGCGAAGGATTCTTCCAAGACCTTGAGCGCTCTCGCTGGTATACTCCGGGAACTGGCAAGGACAACATGCGTGTGCTCATTCATGGAGATGTCGATCAGTCATTGTTAACGAAAGAAGAAAAAGACGAAATCGAGAAAGCATATAGGCGTCTTGAAAAGGCAGGTATCGACAGGGATTTTACTAACGCCGTTGTCGAAACTGCGAAAGCTGGATATAAGAACAACGGAGTTCATGTAGAAGGCTCTAATGCAGACTACATTTCCGTAGATAAAGTCAAAGCTCGTTATTCTTTTAATCAGCACCTGCTTGCTGATCAGTTCAATAAGAGAGCCATGACCATGGATCAAGTGGTCGAAAAAGGGTTCGGCAAGGGCCAGATTATCAACTTGCAAGACCTGTTCACTGCTGAGAGCAACTTCGAGAAAGTCGCCGATCATTTATACGGCAAAAGCGCTTTTATTGATCTGCAGATGAATGGAGGCAAAGGCGCACAGATCTATGAGGATGAAAGCGAGAGATTCATAGCAATTCCATGGACTGACCAGAATCTCTTCTCGAAAGACGGAGAAGTCATCAAAAACCAGTATCAGTCAATAGCATTCAAGATGCATAACACCATGCAGAAGCTGCAGGCTGGTGTGGATGAAGATGGCAAGCCATTGGGCGCTGAGCAAAAGCAGGCATATCTGAACACTCTATCTGGATACACGCAAGAATTAAAAGACGCAGTCAGATACACCGCGCTAGATAAAGATGGTATCTTACATCGCAAGATCAGTACTTCAGAGCTTGATATGTCTTATTTCGGAAAAGCGTCTGGACATGAGATACTTGGTGAAACTGATGGTTTCTGGGGAAATATCACCTTCGATGGTCATAAAGTCCAGGATATGTACCAGAAAAAAGTTATCATTGACTACCAAGCCGCCTCACTGAAAGTCCGTAACAGGTTCTACAATGACGAATACTTCAAGCAGCTCGGCTTTTCCGGCAAGGAACTTGAGAGTTTCAAAGAAGGAGTATTCGAAAGACTAAAAACCAGCGGCACGCTTTCCACGAACTCTCGTAACCCGCAGGGCTATGACAAGTCTACTTCTGCTGCTGTTATGTATTTCAGTGGCGCGATTACTGGCGATAACTTAAAGGTCAGTGAAGCTATGTGGGAGTCTAAGAAAGGCGACTACGACTCCGATGAAGGTATTGCTCACGTATTATCAGGCGATGCTGTTATCAACAAAAAAGGCGAGAAACCTATTGTCGCCAAGATCGATTATGCCACCTATGAGCAGTTACAGAAAATGGCTGAGACCGGAGTAGGTGGCATAGAGAGTGTCATTCTTTCTTCTCATACAGAAAGGTCATTCCGTGATGCCAAGGCGCAGATTTGGGGGCAGGCTGTAACACGTAACAGGCTAGCATACGAAAACGTAATGAAGCATTCCGGTGAAACAGAGGTAGGATCGGAATACAAGTATGACAAGTACATAGGAAAAGAAGCCATCGAAGGTGCTGGAGAATACTACGACGGACCGAAGCATTTCATAGACAGCGCGGCATTCCGTAATCTTGGTTCTGGTGAAAGAACTGTCATGCGCAGTCAGTATGCAGGATTTATGGAAAAAGCTAAAGCGTGGAAGGGCATAAACGACGAAAAGTTCGATAATATGTCCGAAGAAGCGCAGCGTAATCTTTATACCGGCTATGTCCATAGCAAGGTTGGCATGGACACCGACGCAGGCAATACGGCGATGGACGCTCTTAGTTTCGTTTTTACTGAACGCCGCGAACTTCAAAATAAAGTAGCTCGTGAACGCAATGCCGCAGCAGGCCAGATGAATAACGCTGTGTTCAGGCTGCTACAGGTAGCAGATGCTTCCGGACAATTTGATAAAGATGATAGCATTCGCGCCATCGCCGCAATCCACACTGCTCTTAACGAGGCATTTCTGAGTCCGAAGAATGAAAAAGGTTTAACTGGTATAACTGATATTGAGGAACTGAGAGATGCAGCAAATGAAGTCTATAGGCTCTTAGGACAAACTCGCCCAAACAAACAAGCAGTAAAAGATGCTGATGAGAGGCTCGCCAACTTGGCTCGCAAGGCTCTTGTAAGCCGTGACTTCAGAGAGCTCAGACGTTATGTCCCTGGCTTTGATGACGCTATGGGTGAAAAAGGCAAAGGCGGCTACACGGAAGAACAAGAAAAATACGCTAAAGAATATGTGGACAAGACTTTTGGCTCTATAGGCCAAAGAATCAATGCCGCAGGCTTTGATTTTAACGCTTTTGATATCGGCATGAAAGATAACAAGGATTATTCGAGCAGTATGCAGTATGCCTATGGAGGCATGGCAAACTCAAGCATGATCGATATGGATATGCAGGCAGCAAATTCCATTGCTAAAAGATACAAGAATGCTACTCTCTTGAAAGAGAACGCTCATATGGGCGAAGGCGATAAGAGCTACCAGAAAACCATTGAAGCTGGCGATAATTTCGCGCAGAACATGAAAGAGTATGAGAATGCTTTCAAAGAAGCAGGAGGAACCAACTCGCTCAGGGACAGCAGTCATACGCCACCGCCAGCGTTAGGAGATATGGGAAGAGGTGCTACCAGAGCACTTTCTAATATCAAGATCTCAGGTGGTGGAGCTTTGAAGACGATGGCCGTTGTTGCCGGAGGCTTGATGGCTTCAGGCTACGTGGGCGGAGTCAAGACTACATCACCGCAGTCTGCTACTACACAGGCTGCTGGCGCGAACGAAGCTTTACAGGAGCAGCAGGTTCCACAGCTCTCAGACAGTAACGTGAATGTCCTTCGCGGCGGCCCTCAGAGTGGATACGTCATCAATATCTCGGCCAGCTCTCCGCAAGGATCTGACGCAGCCAGAGATGCTATCACACAAGCTCTTGGTTCAAGCGTACCAGTCAATACTTCCATGAATATAAACATGAGCACGAATTACCAGGATCAAGTAAACCAGCTGCAGATTAGTCGTATGCTTGAGAACATAATATGAATTTGTTCAACGATTGAACAAATTGAGGAGTCCCTAATTTGGGACTCCTATTTTTTATGAGCATCGGAGAATAGTAATATACAAAATGAAGAAACATTTGAACGGACAGAGAGGGGAATCGCATTGGCTGATAGCAAAGATGAAGTAGTGAAAAACGAAGACGCAAACGGAAGTGAGCAGGAAACTCCTAGCTCCGAAACAAACGAAGGAGCCTCTGAAGATAAAGGGTCTGGCACAGAAGGATCTAGTTCTGAAGGATCTGGCTCGGAAGCGTCTGATACAGAAAATGCTGCTACAAATAAAACGAAAGTCAAATACGACAACGTGGTTCCCAGCTCATATTTCAAGACTCCTTGCACGGAAGACTTCTATGAGAACTCCGTTGACTATACTTATCTGTATAGAATGGACGAGCTGGTGAACGGCGAGGAGAATGCTGACCATGAGAAAGCAGCTTTCTATATGGAAAATCCGAAAAAGGATGTTGGCGTAAACAGCGAAGCAGAAGCGGTCTCTTGCGCAAGAATCAGCATCACAAAGGATTCTATCGATCAGGGATATATCAATGGGAATACTATACGCATGAGCATTGATTCCCTGCAGGGCCCTAACTCTGACAAGATAAAGGAATCCCTCAAAGAGAAGACCGGCGACAATAAATGTGAAAACATGAACATCAGGCTGGTGGGTATCTCTGCGCCTCAAACTCCTGTCTGGGCTAATGAACGGAATATACCTATTGAGAACATCAATTATTGCGAGAAGACATATAGCGAAGTAAAAGGTCAAGGCTCATACACGATTGCTTCCAATGCCAGCCATGAAGACAACGCCAAGCTTATATTCGTCTCAGTGGGAGGCGCATGGTATGAAGCCGAGGTTACTGCCACCAGCAAAGACGGGAAATTTGTAAATTTCCGCTGGTGTCTTTTCCCCGGTGATAAAGACAACGGCGACACTGATGCGAAAGCAGCCAACAACCTCAAGCGGCTTATCGATAATGCCGAGGGAGAAGTGTACCTCGATATAGACAAGAACCCGAATGGCTTTAAGTCTCGTTTTGAAAACATAAGCAACAACGAGGAAGCCATGGCTTTGCTGAAATCCTGGCATGAGATCGGTAAAATGTCAGATGATGGGTATACGATTGTCACCGAGGACAAGTGTGCCAACTTCATGGCCGTTGCTTACATCAAACGCTCCGATAAATGGATAAACCTCGCAAAGGCCGCCCTCACCGATGATTCCAATAAGGCTATTGCTCCGGACACTTCTTATGACGGCCAGCTCAAAGATGATTTTAGGCCGCAGCGTTACGACAAGAACAACATCACTTATGCTGATGCCTACTATGATCCGGAAACGCTTGACGACCGTGATGATGTCCAGAAGCAGGCAACGGGCATGGACTGGGGCTCTCTGCATGAATGGACGGTGACACTTGGCGATGTAACACTCTTTGTTCCGCCATCGAACATCACTATCACGACAGAGACAGAAAAACAGGAAATGCCTTTGCTCAGGGCACACGGCTCAATGCATAAAGTCGGCAAGAGAATCAAGCGTTCCATGAGCATGAACCTGTATTTCAATGAGGATAGGGGTATCAACGGATATAAGATCGCAGCGAAAACTCCGTCTGGAGAAGAAGTGACTTATTCCGTCAATGGACTTAGGTCGCTTATATCTCAGTCTAAGTTCATTCCATTTATCCCTATTGAAAATGGCTACATCAATAATGTCCTGCATGTACAGGCTGTTATCATAGAGAACTTCGTAATCAGCTCTGTCCCAGGTTTCCCGCGCCTCATCAAAGGCACAATCTTGATGACAGAATTTAATTACGGTGTCTATATTCCGGAAGCTGTTACAGCTGGAATGGTAGCAGAAGCCGAAGCTGACGCGCCAGAGACGGAAGAGGCTGCAGATGGAACAACTGCTGAATCCAGTGACGGCAAAGAAGATGAATCCGAAGACGACGAAAGCGAAGAATCTGAAGAAATAGAATATGAATACTGTAACTATTTCTCTGGATCATTTAACTGGTCTATTGCACGCTGGTATTACCAACGTGCACTGATAAAGGGCGACAACATGAAAGGTCTGAAATTCAATTCAGACATGTATAACGCCCGTATGATACAGAATAGGACTGCACTCATTCCTATGAGCTTTATGAGCCCCAAGATTACTTTCTTTCTCGCAAACTCAGATTATCTCGATGAGATGATGAGGGCTCGTGCAGAAAGAAGAAAGCGCTCGATTCAGTTTGATAAGAACGAAGAAGAGGGTATCAATAAGCTCGGGCTAATCTATGACAAAATAGCCGATACACTAAATGATTCCGAGTTTCAGCAGAAAATCCAGGAACTAAAAGATAAATACGGCTACATAAAACCGCCTGATGACTATAGCGACAATACCATAATAAAAAAACTGAATGAATTGGGTGGGTACACCGGCTTCATTTCACATGCAGGACTTTATGAAAAAGGCAACTCTGCTGACAGAGGAGTCGAAGCTACAAAGACTCTGAATGGAGCACTCGCTGTTCTCAAAGCTCATATCGACCAGGTCAACGAAGAAGCTGGCGAAACGATCCTTACTGAGCCGCAGTTCGAGCATTACAACAGTGGCAACAAAGACGAAAGGCGCGCATCCTGGGGTATTAGCTTCAAGGTAAATATTGATGCCATAAAAGAAGACTTCAGGCAGGAAAACATTAGGGCAAACATTGGCGCTGATATAGGGATCAGCGGGGAAAACATTTTCAAGGATGGCCGTGTCTATATCCCGATCTATGCTACGTATAAGCCTATTGGCTCTGACTGGTGGAATAAGGATGGGATAAAAGAAGGCGAAGTCACTGATATAGGTCTTGACATGGATTACAAGGACGTGAAGTTCTTGGAAGGATGCAAGAATCATTCCAGTAATCCAGATTCTAACAAGAAGAAAAGTGCTCAAATTGATCCGAGGCAGTTAGAAAACATGTACTACGACAAGTATGTCACAGCTCATGTTGAAAACTGGAGCGCCAGCATGACGAACCATTACTCGCGCATGAATATCTGCGATCTGTCCGGCGCATCTCCGCAATATCTTGGTGGCGACGATATCAAGATCTCATTGGATATCGTGACTACGGATATGGAAACTGTCGACAAACTGAATGCTATGCCGACAATCTGCGCCGCTTTTGGTCGCAGATACAGGATGGTCATGCCTTCTTCCGTAGTCAAGGCGCAGGCGGAGTTCATACAGTTCCTTGGTGTGAGCGAGATACTTATCGATGACGTTCAGGTCGACACGGTTCCAGGCCAGCCTAAGTTATGGAAGATCCATATCGACATCACTTCAGACGACAGGACCCTCCGCATGCGTGAAGCTCTTGACAAAATTGAAGGCATCAATGCAGGTGTTGTTGGTGGAGGCTTGTCATTCCTTGACGTCATGAACCCGGATTACTCTAAAGGCAAACAGAATAAGCCGGGCGAAGACAGCCTGATCACGCGCACTGTAAAGACTTACTTCGATCTCAACAAAACTATCGCGAAGGCCGAGCTCTATCCAGACTTAGAACTTCCCACTATAGAAGAGATGGAGAATATAGGCTGGGACTTCATACGCTATAAAACCCAGGAGGATCGCGTATACGTAGACCCGGATTTCTATTTCATGTATCCAAACAATCTAACGTCGCAGATGCTCCGTGAATTCATTCTTGCGAAACAAGAAGGCAAAGAAGCCCATGTCAATTATATTGACAATAAAGGTGGAGCCATGACAATCGAGCCATCTACTCGTATGGGCTTCAATATCATTTCGCGTAATGCTATCGCTCAGACTCAGAAAGATCAGAACATAAAGCTACAGAACGCACAGAACCAGGCAAAGGCGAAACAATTAAAGGAAAACCTTAAAGACGAGCCTGATGATAATGGCATCCATGACGCGGCAGCTGTTGATTCGCTTGAGTCATGGGCAGTCTGTGATGACATCAAAGCGAACTTCATGGAGAAAACGTATAAGAAAGAGTACGATTCTTACGTAGCGCGTACTCATGCAGCATCTATCTCGGAAAGCCAGCAACAGCAGAACCAAGGACAAGGGCAAGGCGAGGACGAACAACAAGGTCAAGGAGAAAAACCAAAAGAAACAGAAGAAGGGCAAGGGCAAGATACAAACAAAGATTCCAGCACTGATAGTGGAGGAGAGAATCCCCCTGATGACTCCTCTTCTAATGGTGACACAGGTTCTGGTGATTCTGACAAAAATAAGGATAGCAACGGCTCTGACAAAGCTGAGAGTACTGAGAATACAGGCAAGAAAAAAACCATAGACCCTGAAGGCAAACTGATAAATACATATGTCGAAGAGGCTCTTCAGGCTTCTAGTCTTATCGAGCAATACTTGAAAGAACCTATTACAGAAAAAGTCCCAGACAAGCCGTTAGTGGCTATCGAAAGAGAAGTAGCAGGAGAGGAACAGTCGGAGCAAGAAAGCACTGATACATCTACTACTGAAGAAACGAAAGATGGGAAGAAAGAAACAGAGAACGGTGAATCCAGCGAAAATAAAGAAGAGGATTCCAAAGATGACAAAAAGTCAGATGGATTTCTTAGCAGTGCCAAGGAAATCGGAAGAAGCGAAAAGATTCGATCAGTAATTGCAGCAGGCGTAAATAAATTTTTCAAGGACAGTAAGGTTATCGAGATTTTCAGCAAAATACACGCTGATGTTACGGACGAGCAGTTTTATTTTGTTGCTGTTGACATTATCTTCTCTGCCGCTTGTGCAGCGACCGGGGAGAAAGAATACTCTGATAAGAAGAAATCGAGAGGATGGGAACCAGACCCGAACTTCTTTGGTTATAAAGTCGGCGGCTCGCAGGATGCTTCGAACCGAGAGCAAGCTCACAACACCGAAGAAGCTATAGAGTATGCAACAGAGTTTGGTTGCTTTGGCATCAAGCAGTATGAAGCAAATGAATTCCAGCGGATTACCGGAGAGAAGGCAGTTGATGTATGGGGCGGAGGCAACGAGATAAACGAAACTCGCTACTTGATAGACCCGTACTACCGTTCATTGGAAGTCGATAAGATAAGGGAATACAAGAAAGGCTGTATCAACAGTCCAACGTATTGCACAATAGCTTTCTTGCGTCTCTGTTTGTATTGGCTCAAGAAATTGATTGATTGCCAAGCATTTCCCTCTATTAATCTGGATGTTCTGAGGAAATCTACTGACGTACATCTTGGTGCACAAAAACAGATAGAGGAGAACAGTGCTTCGACTGTAACCGATAGCAAGCTGGCAGAGCATATCGGATTCTTCAAGAAGCGTGGCTATGCACTTGACGCAGGTAAGATCTGGACTGCAGCTATACTTGCTTCTGGTGAAGGAAATACCGTTGTCATGGATTGCATACAGAAACGAGACTATCGTGCGTTAAACGGCTACATCTTAGGTTTGGCTCGCCCGCAGAATTCTGTCCCCGTAAAAGACGGAGCGTCGCTTAGAACTCGTAAAATGCTGCTTGCTCTTATTGGCAAAGGGCGTATTAAAGATGCGAAAGCTCTTGGCGTTCGCCAAGACAAAGAAGCATCAGAGTTTATGAGTTACTTGGCTGAGAAGAAGTACCTTGAAGCAGCTGAAGATCCCTCAAGATATTGCGTGGACTCTTGCCTTGACATGATTACCCATGATGCTCGCGGGCGTATGCTCAGAGCATTCCCTACATATTATATGCTCTTCATTGATGAAGGGCGTGAAGTAGGCATGTGGAAGCTTCATGATAACTTCTATAACTCTATGGCTATTGCTAGCATAGAAGTTGTGAAGTCACGCAAGATACCTGCTGATACAGCTCATATCGTCATGAGCAACTTCTATAAGTCGTTCATGACGGAAGGCGAAGACTATAGTCAGGCAAACAGGATACGTGAAGCAAGCTGGAGCGATACTTTTGCGTCTGTGTTTGGACCTATCCCAGGAGTCAATAAAGTCGTTGGAGCGCTCACTGGACAAGACTTGGATACCACTACCTATGGCCAGCGCCTTGAAGCAGAACGCAAGAACAAACCGCCAGAGGACAGAGTACGTCTTCGTCCAGGGGCACGGATACATGTCCGTATGGGCTATGGTTCCAATGCGGTCGGCCTCCCTATTGTTTTCAATGGCTCCATCGCAGAAGTATCCTCAGAAGAAGCTGTCGAAATTGTAGCACAAGGAGACGGCATCGAGCTGATGAATCCGATTATGGATGATGATTCTGATGCCGTAGACATCGTCCATGACGATGAATTCTTCTGCATGCCTGCCAACGGCGCAACTCCGAGAAACATTGTCAACGCATTCCTTACGAATATCGGAGGAAAAGTAGCCCGCTTTCTCAAAGCTGCTGGCGCACAGCATCTTCTCGGACGAAGCCCGTACGGAATCTATCACTTCGGAAACCCTGATTACACAGAACTCTTCAGTAAAGGAGAGCCTACTCAGAACATCTTTGACGCCTGCGCAAAACCTGCTTGGGGATCAGATGATTCCATCACTGCTAAATATGCTCTCGACGAAGCTCCGCATATATCTTTCGATGTGTTTCAGAAAACAGTCTGGGACATTGTGAACATTTGCCGTTCTGTTTCTCCAGATCATATCTGCGGAGTAGCTCCTTTTGACTACCGTTCGACGCTGTTCATGGGACACCCGCGCTTCTATTATGCGTATACCTATACCAACAACAATGGCATGGGCGTGCAAGAGAAGCGCAAACCGTATCAGCAATTCCATATCTATGATAGCAGCTCTGATATCATCGGCAACGGCATCATAGCCACCAAGTCAAAGATGAAGACGGTTGCTCTCGGGCTTTACACAAAAGTCGAGTCTCTTTACATCAAGAACCAGGAGAAAGTCGGCCCGCTTTATGCAGATATAGACATATATCCAGAGAACCAGAAAACCATGATCGTTGATACCCAGCTTTCTGGCAAAGGCGTATCTTATGCTGGCGCTATTACCAATAGCTTTACACAGCGTCTGGATTTCATGTTTGATGACAAAGGAAAATACGTTTCTCACGAAAAGATTGCATGGCGCATGACCGCTGCCGCATTGAAAGACTCTGTGAAAGAGATGTATGCCGGCGATCTTGTAGTCATGGGTGACGCTACTGTGAAGCCTCACGACCGTATCTATATTGCCGACACATACCAAGGCATCAGCGGGCAGGCTACAGTCAAGGAAGTCGTGCACTCTATGAGCATAGACAGAGGTTTCACCACGACGATCTCTCCTGACTGTATCTGCACTGTCGATGACAGGTTCGAGAGCGTAACTCATCCTTGGTATGCTACAAGAGGTGCCTTCGCACATGCCGCTGTCAGCATGGTAGCAATGAATACCGCCTTGCTTCTTGCAGGCAAGTTCGCTGGAGAAAAATTTCTTTCCGCGAAAGGGCTTATTAAGGGCGCGAAAAAACTTAATCCGGTAAGAGGCATAAAAAAGAAGGTATATAAGCTAAGAACAGCCAGGAACTTATCAATAAGAATGGCAAAATACTTGAAAAAGATAAAGAAAGGTAAGACGGCAGTAAAGATAGGAGCTACGCTGGCCGGAATTGGCGCTCAGCTTGCGATAGGCCCTGTTGGCTGGACTGCGTTAGCTATCGAGGTTCTCGGGCTTGCAGCTTCCGTTGCTTTCGGAGCCTATGTGGATGCCTTCCTTGAGATGACCATGAAGAACCTCCAGGTCTTGCAGATTTATCCTCTGCGTCGTTATGGTCTTTGCTGGACAGCAGGTGTCGACGGCTCAAAAGGTCTTGTGGTCGGCTCGCCTACCCATAACCAGCAGGGCGCTCTTACAAAAACGATGGCTCATTTGTTTGGATCTGATCCGAATGGAGTCGAGCAGTGGATTGGTTGGCTGTTCTCAAGCGACAATATGAACGAGATTGCGGACAAATACAACAAGCAGCTCAATGTCGTAGATGACGAAGGCAATCCAACTGATACGAACGATGACTATGGAGAGATTATTGCATATAAGGGTATGCAGAATGGAGAGATCCCTAATGATTACCGTGGTATGCAGATAATTCCTCGCGTTGTATACGACAATAATTCTGATGAGTTCCTGCAGACAAAGAAATATTTTTCCGTCATGGATAAAGAAAACTGGGTAAGCGATACGCATCTTCAGCATGCAAAACTTGTTAGCCAGGATCCGCGATTAAGAAGATATATGGAAGAACAGCCAAGCTTTTTCCGTATTGTGCACGAAGAACCGGCGTTGAATAAGGAAAACAAGAAGGTCGATAGTTTAACGATTCATAAAAATGGTGCAGAGTATTATATAAAGACAATGCATCAGCCTCTCAAAAACGGAGGCGAATGTATTGATGTTCCGTTCCTGAACAAAGAAGCTATACATGTCCTTTATGAAATCGTCCGTCGGACCAAAAACAATATGCCGTCGGCGAATGCTTCTGATCAGAACGAAGCATATGAGCAGACCAAAGGTTCTTTCGTCGCTCTTGAATCAGCACTCCGTATTGGTGATGACGATGAAGGATCGATGGGCGCTACCGGGTTTACGTTTATTATCGAGGCTAGAGAGAAAGCTATTGATCCTATGCAGGCAGCGATTAAGGCATTAGATGAAGAAATTGCAGATGATGCGGAAAAGAATGATCTACTTAATGGGCAAATCTTTACATGTAAATTCTACAGCAATGAAAGAGCAGCGATCACTGTCTTGATGCCGAAATTAACAAGCGAAAGGTACAAGAAAGCCAAAGAGGAAGAAGAAGCAGCTAAAGAGGAAAGGGAAGGAGACCCCGTTTAGTTTTGAAAGGACGAACTCATAAGTAGCCGATAATATCGACAAATCTACACATAAGTGCTTAGATAAACACTTCTGGACATATTTGACCATATTTTTGAAAGGAGGGGATGGGGCATTTTCCCCGGCCTGTAGAGAGGCCGGGGAGATGTCTGTGTTATTATGAGTGATCTTTCATATGGCATACAGCGTCTCAGTCATGGAGCGCAACATATCAACCAGGCAAGCGAGATTCCTGCTCTTGTGACTAAAGCAGATGAGACGAATAACACATGCAGTATCACATACATAGATCCTAACCGTCGAGAAAGGCGTAATAGGGATAATGTAATGGTAAGACTTTACGGAAGCGGTACAGATTACTTCCCGAAGAAGGGCGATATAGTCATTGTCAAAGAAGATTATGATACTTGTGTTGTTATCGCCCGAGATATTTCGAATTATGCTATGGATGTGCAGTCAAAAATGAAAATGACACAGGATATATATTCTGATACACATCCAGCCGTTTGTTATGTGATGTAAAACAAACTATAAAAAAAGAGAGAGAAAACATATGCCAGACAATAATGAACAGCCTGTTGACAAGCAAACTACTAATGAAGGCCAAGGTGAACAGCCAACTCAAGAGCAGCAGGGCGAACAGCCAGCAGACCAAAATAACAAAACAATCGCTTATGGGAAAACTAGCAGCGGCACTATCAAAGTAACGATTGAGGAAGAGAAGCCGCGAAACATGACCCTGACTCTACAGAATATCCAGTCAATCGCTGATTACGGGCGTCGTTCACATGACAAATGGGTAATCAACGAGCGAAGCGGCTCGTCCCTTATGTTCCGAAACAATGGCCAGTCCAGCTTGGCTGCTAGCAAGTACGCACAGTACAAGCTGAATCCGGAGGGGGCAAGCCAGGAACAGACGCTGATTAGCCAGACCATCACCAACAGAAAGATCCTGCAGACTGATGAGCTCATATTCAATAACCATAAGTTCAACACGCATATTATCGACCTTTCAGACTTCCGCAAGATGAAGGTAGATACGAACCAGAACTGCGTCGTCGGCAACTTTACTGTATATGGTTCTGTATTGGTGAAGGCATGGGAAGAGAATCTGAAGCGCTACGTGCTTATCAGAAGACCTGTGCGTATGCCGTTATTCAGTCCTCTTCTTAATGTGCCGGATATCATGCCAGCTGTAGGGATTACCAGTCCATTGAAACGGACCGCTGATCTCGTAGGTATCTCCGACAAGGGCTACCAGGTCAACATGATTATCTTCGACCATAAGACCCTTATCGGTAAGGAAGGCGTAGATCGTTCAGGTATCAACCGCTCTCCAGAGGCTTCCGGAGGCATTATCAATAGAGGTTCTGGAAGCAGTGGCGGTGGAGGTGGAGGAAGAAGAGGCGGTGGCTCTACAAGCTTGAAAGACGGAGCTGCGGCTAAAGTATCTTCTGACTTTACAGACCTTCATACAACAACTCCGAATCCGGCGAGAATTTGGGACTTCTTACGTGCAGTTGGTTACAATGAGGAAGCAACCGCAGGAATCATGGGGAGGATGAAGCAGGAGCGCGGCGACTTCTCTGCTACCATGGAACCGTTCCAGATGCTTGACGGAATCGGTGAAGTCGGTGGTATGGGCATGTTCCAATGGACATATGACGAAGGAAAAGGGGATGTATATAAAGAAGGTAGCCGCCTTGCGCTTTACAAAGAATGGTGTGCGAGCAATAACTTAGAAGAGCAAGATGCGTTGAATCAGCTTGTCTATATGGTAGACGTTGATCTACATTGTCAAAGTACAACGCTCTATACAGGGCATACGTTCGATCCGGCTGAAATGAATGCTCTTGATCGTTATGAAGCAGCTGATTTATGGACGAGACAGTATGAGCGCGGAAAACCTGGCAACGAGAAAGATTATGCTGATGAGATTTATGAGGCATTTCATGGTAGGGCAGTCACTACGATAAGTAAGAAGTAAGAGGTGAACTATATGACCCTTGTTGAGAACGTACTTCAAACTGCTGGAGCGAATATCATAAGCAATGCTAAAGACCTGTTTCAGCAAGGTCTCAAAAACTTTGTACATGACACCAACCTCGATACGAATGGCATGGAGCGGAAAGCTATTGAGGCTGCGTATGAGGCTTTCAAAAAGCTCCACCTTGAAGATCTGATTAAAGGAGAATATGTGGGCGGGCAAGCCGGAAAACTCAGCGGCCTGAAGATACCCAACATAAAAATCAACGGAACAGAAATAGATACACAAGACCTGATTAATGATCCAGAGGCTGTCCTTCGTAAAGCGGCAACAACTCTTGCCGAAAAAGAAATCGACAAAGCAATCCAAGGCAAAGTAGGAGAGACGCTCAAAAAATATGGAGTAGGCCAGATCCTGACTGATGAGGTCAAGGAACTTATTCGTGCCACTATACTGGGGGCAAAGTATTCTATATCCCGTAATCCCAGCATAAAAGAAACAGTAGAGAAAGTAGCAAAGGAAGGTATAGTCAACTACTACAATTCTATCGTGGAAATGATGGAGAGTCCAGACTGGCAAAATAAGCAGTTAAAGCCGCTCAAGGACTTGGTCGATAAAGGGGTTACTGGATTCAATGACGTTACAGGAAAGGTGACCGGAGAGATCGGCAAGATTGGCGAAAAACTTAATGGTGAGATCGACAAAATAACAGGCAAACTGGATGAGATCTCAAAGATGGACATAGCCAACGAGATTAGCAAGTTGATTGAAAAGAACTTAGATGTAGGTGGAATATTTGGCAAGTTTGATGAACAGCTTAAAAAGTTCGGTCTTGACAAGATAGGCCTTGGGTCAACAAGCGAAATCATTAACAAACATCTGGGTAAGCTGATTGACAGCACAGGTATCCAGAAAGAACTATCAAAGATAAAAGAGATTTCTGACAAAGTAAGAGAAGCAAAAGAGTATATCAAGAAATACGAAACTCTCGTAATGAACGAGATCAAAGCATTCGAGGAAAAAGCTAGGCAATATATCTTGGAGCTTGAAGCGGAATTTGCCAAGCAGCTCCTTAATTTTGTAAACATAGTATTAATTGGAGATCTCGCTAAATTCTTTAGCCAGATGTTTGGTATAGACCTCAGTGAAGGTGTTGGCAGTCTCCTTGGAAGTATTGGCGGCGGACTCCTCGGGAATATCAGCGGCGATCTTCTCGGAGGTCTCGGAAGCGAACTTATCGGAGGAGTTGGCGGCGATCTCATTGGAAGCGCCATAGATGGCATCAGTGGTAGCATCGGAGGCAGTATCGGCGATGCCATTGGAAGTATTGGCGGCGGAATATTCTAGAGACAGAAAGTAGGTAAGAGCATTGGTAGATTTCGAGATGACAAACAGCGGAGACTTGAAGCTCTCTGCTACAGAAAGGCTTCCAGGTTTTAATATAAGCTGGTATGAATCCGAGTTTCCAGTGCTCTGCCTAAACTGGGAACAACAGGAGAAATCTGCGGATGAGTTGGTAAGTAATAGCCTTGAACTTACATTCATTACAAACAACCGTCGTTCTGAGTATACAAGAACAATCGCTCCACTTAGGCATAACAGGGAGCTTGCTCAGCGTATCACGATTCTGCTTCGCACGGAGCTCGGAAATTCCAAGCTTTCTCCAAACCTTGGTACCACGCTCAATCTTGAGAAACATGAGGATATCCGCGACATACAGGTACTTAAAGCGATACAGAACAAGATATTGGCGGCGATCAACGGTCTTGTTGAGAATCCGGCTGTTATTCTTAAAGTTGAGGAGAAAGACGGTCCGTTCTACTGTGAGAACGTCAATGTATATATCTACCAAAACAGTGCACTGATTTATCAATTTTCGATAGGGGGCTGACTTCTTGGCTACTACTGGAGTGAAAAGCTCAGAAACGATCCATGACGAAATAAAGAAACGCTTTGAAAAGCGAATAGATGAAAGCTTTGAAGACAATTCCATGATTGACCTGTTCACCATAGCTATCTCCGAGGAGTTCGAGAAAGTCTATGAAGAGATTGAGAACAACAAGACTCCGCACGTATGGACAAGCCTGGAAGGTGAACAGCTTGACAAAGCAGGCTCGGGGCTTAACTGCCCCCGTGAGCCCGGCGAATCTGATGTTACTTATAAGTACCGCATAATGAGATGGACTCTATCTAACGAAGCCGGAAACGATACGGCCATCAAGGCGGCTCTCCTAAATCCGAAATATGCCAGAAACATCGACTACATACCGTATACGGATGGATGCGGAACAGCTACCTGCTATGTCCTTCCAAAGCATTACACCAGAGAGTATATTGAGAATGCTCTTAAAGAAGCTGCTGATATCATCGCTAAGAAAGGAAATCCAGGCACTTACGTGAAGTACGTTGTCCCTCGCGTTCTTGCTGTCCGTTTGCAGATTGTCTTACAACCGGTAGATGGAGCAGATGTAGATCTTCTTAAAAAGCGCATCGAAGCAAAGATCATCAACTATGTCAATTCGATTGCGCCCAAAGAATATCTTGAAATTGGCCAAATTGATCGTCTTGCGTATGCAGAGGCCGAAGTTATGAGCTTCAGCGTAGTAGGGCTATCCATCGACAATGACTATACAACTAAGAGAAGTATACTACAGGGCATCAGCACAAAGGTGCTGTTTGACGATATTGACTGGGAGGTGCAGTAATGCTGTCGTCAAGAACCGTATTCCTGAATATGACGAAGAAGTTCCCTGAATGGATGGATGTCAATAAACGTCCCAAGACTTCTGTGGCCGGCAAGTACCTCCAGTCTGTCATTGAGGAGAACGATAGTGTCAAGATCGCTCTGGACGAATTCAAGAGCGATTTCTTTTTAGTCAGTTATTTTGGCCGTGAGGATACAGTGTTGTCCAAGGCGTATATCTACAGGGTCGGGAATATTGCTGATGATATAGAGATGGTTTCCCCGGCGCTCAAAGTAACAACTGATTCAAAGCTGTTTGTGAAGAACCGCGCTGATTACGTTCTGCTGCAATTAGGTTATATCATCATTGCTCCGGAGAGCTTGCCGGAGGACGGGAAATGCATCTATAAATATGCCGACAATACTTATGGCGGCAAACTGATTGAGCGCCCTCTCTGGAATATCTTTGATGAGTACGCATTGTTTCTCGGTCTTATCAGATACAAAGATGAGAGCAACAAGGATCTCATGAAGCGTTGTCTTCTCGTGTTCAAGAACAGGACTAATAGTTCTGAGGAAGGTCTGAAGAATGCTATCTGCAATGCTGTCAGTACAAGAATAGCTATCGACAAAGATGACATCATCTTCGAGAAGCCGGACGAGAAGAACCTCGCCATCGCAGACGATGACTTTGAAACTCTTTATGAGCGTCTGGCTCAGTTCAACCATGATGCTTTCCGAAACAAGCAATGGGATATGGATACCTGGGAGCATAACTTTAAGAAGCTCGACTGGGTACCTCATGTCTGGGATGCTCCTGTCTCTATCTACCAGGATGGCACAGGCCAGAACGATGACCTGAAGGTCTATCCAGTAAGCAAGGATGACGGCGCGAAAACCAATGTCGAAGTCTATGGCTACAAAAAATCTTTTGTCATGGCAGAAGAGTATGTTCGCAAGCGCAGCATCTCATGCAAGATCCCTATGAAGCTTAAACAGTATAAGGATCAGCCACGTGTCCTTGATGTGAATTACAAAGTGACAGCTGAGCCCGCAATCAAGATCGAACCTCATACTATCTCACTCGTTGGAAAGAAGAAGTTTAGGGGAGAATACACTTACAAGCTCTCTGATATCATGCAGGAAAGCGGCAACGCAATCGAAGAGCATCTCGGCATGATCAATAATAGTGGATATTATGACATACGGTTTACTCCAAAAACAAAATTCTCTCCAATTAATATAAGCCGCGTAATCACAACTAACAGAAAGACAGAACGGAATCTACGGAAAGAGAAAAAAGGCTTCGAGATTGACGACGATGGCATCCTGCATAACGTAAGCAATGCTCTCCACATAGAAAAACTGACTGACGCAAGCAGCTTCTCCGGTATGCAGGATACGATAGAAGGCATGAAAATCGCTCCACATTGCAGCGAAGGCGAAATCGTGATAGATGTCATTAACAATCAGGGCGAAGCTATTTATATAGGTCACACTGGAATACTCTCGGATATTTCCGAAAGCGACGCAATCAAAAGTCGAGGCTTCAAATATGAAAATGGGAAATACAAGGCATCTATGCTTGGATTCACCGCAAGCATGGATATCGACACTGACTGCGCTTGTTTCGAATTCGAATTCCTTCCTCCAGACGATGGGGAACAACAAGGCAGTGCAAATGTCAAAATCACTATAGATAACATAGAAGATACTATAAGTTCAGGGGTTTGGACTAATGCCAGAAAATACAGCCGCCAGTTCGACAGGCTGACTCACGTGCAAGTGCATATTGAGAAGGCGAGTACAAGCCCGATATCGTTCGGCAACATAAAGTCTGCGGCTTATGATATCAAGTACTCATTCGATCATGGCATCCCTGACTCCACGCCGCAAGCTATCCTTACGCCAGAAACAGGTGAACAGAAGAACTCCATGCATATCCAGGTGAAAGCTTACGATGCTAATTCTCCTATCATCAAATATATCCATATTGGTGATACTACTGAAAAAATTGCCTACGAAATCAAAGATACCTATCTCAGGGGAAATACATGGCTCGAAATAGATTCTAACTGCAATGTAGAGCTTATATTAAATAAGAATGATGAAAAGGAAACCATAAACAAGGACTTCAAGACCGGCATTCTCTATAAGAATACTACTGAACAGACAATCCACATGGCTATTGACCTGAGCGATATAGAAAGTATCGAATCGTCTTCTGTCACGATTAACAAGACTACATATAAAGGCAATGTCACTTCTTATATCTCGCTTGCACCAGGCGAGGAAATCAGTGAGATCTCCATTGTCGGGACAGGTTTTGCAGCAGCCAGGAACTATGCGTTGGATAAACTGCTCGGTATTGTCAACGATAAAGAAACAAATGAAGAAGTATATGTGTCTCATAGCGTCGGAGGCTTCATCGTCAAGAATACAAAGACAGACAGCGAAAGGATAACTCGCATCGAGAAGGCACAGGTTGACAAGGAGTGTACGCAGTTTATTCTTGACGGATTGCCAGATGGAGTGACTGGGCAATTCTTTATCAGCGAAAATAACTCAATTAAAGGAGACTCTATCTCCAAGCCATTCTCGTATTTCTATTTGATAGCCTCTGACATTGAGCAGAGCATCGGCTATGGCAGCAAAAGAATGGTACGCCAGGCTGAAACCAGCATACCTTTGCCGAGTTTCTATCCAGCATTGGAAGATGCAAGGCTTTATGTGTATCAGATTGATCTCGGAACGGGACTGGATTCACAGAGCGTGCAGGTCGATTTCGAAAAGAACTATGATAGCAAACAGGTATTCGAGTCCTGGTCTCTCGGACAAAAAGAATACGGCATCGTTATCAGGGTGAACTTTGACCTTGAGAACGTCACCAGCTACGAATCCGAAGAACAGAAAGTGAACGATTATTATATCGTGGCTACCAAGATCCAGCTGAAAGATACATTCGGCGAAGACTCGGACTACGCTTGCTATATCGTCGAGCCTCCAGACGGCATGGAGGTAAACTACGAAAGCCATTATACGGAAGATGGAGAGCCTCATACTGTCAAGGAAGACGGTTTCAACAAGCTCTATTATGCAATGGTCTTGCATATCGACAAGATAGAGCACGAAGGCAGCATTATACCGCCAGACGAGTATTCCGTCATCAGCGATGGAGGCATCCTGGTCTGGAACACAGATAAGTATGTAGGGGAAGATGTCAGAGTCTACTACACGTTCAACAAGCCTGTTTCGCTGGAATATACAAGCGTGGACGCTCTCTATGACATAATCGGATACAACATCGAAGCCCTTACTCTCATGAACAAGGTTCCTGTTGTCATCGAGGACATGACAGATGGAGAGTACAAGGATATTGTCATCAACGGGGAACTGCCGGACAATATGCTGGCCTTCTGCAATAACAGTGATTTCCAGGCGTCAGTTTACAAGAACCGTATTACTATCAGCCATGTCGGAGCAGAAACATCGAACAATGTCAAGACCGGCTATTACTATGACCAGGGCAGGGAATTCTATTTCTTCGAGCACAAGCATAAAGAAATTCCGGTGATAGATGAATCCATCAAGACAGAAGATGCTGAGCTCATGGACGGCGAATTCATATTCTCGCAGCCGACAAACAACTTCCTGCTGGATTGCTCCATGGATGGGGACCGCCTTGATACAGCGGCTCATTTCGATATCCATGCTCATAGTGAGATAGACGGCATCAGCAGGCTCGGAGCTATTACGGCTTGCGACTCGTTCCACAAGTGGACCAGCCTTGATATGGATATCGAGCTGACCGGAACCAACAGCAATCGCAAATTACGTTTCAAGCCGCTCAACAAGCTTTCTTATGCGCTCGTTGAGATCACTAATGGAGTAAGCAAGAATGCGCTTCTCTCTTATTCTTTCGAGGGAAGTCTCAACGGAACTGTCATGAAGGAAGTGCTGGCTGGCACGGATTCTATGAGGAAGTCTGTTTTCTGCAGCTATTATGGGAAGGTAAAGGCAGAGAACGGTATTGCCAGTTTCGTCTTCGACGACAGCACGGATGAGTCTTGCCGATACTTCCTTATGCTGAACGGAGAAGGGACAATCGATGATATCATCCTGAAACAGTATGACAAGGATGAGGATATCAGCAAGCTCCATACGCGCAACATCGAAGCTATGTACTTTGGAGTCGAAGAAGTGAAGCCGGAGCATTATATGGAGACAATCTCTTTCGACATTAACAACAACGTACTGTCTGATGCAGAAATCACGAGCGATGGCACGATCCGGACTGGCTCTAACGTAGACTATGGCGTTACCAAGATATTTGATTCCCGTAATGACATGGACAAGATCTTCAATGACGACAGTGTATTCATCCGTAAGACTACTGAGCTGTACAGCGAGGATTCCGAAGGCAAGATCACTATCACAGGCATTCCGGTTCCCAACTATACATCTGCGAAGGATGTTTACGTCAAGATAAACGATGTATCTGTCAAAGGCTTGAATAACTTTGATGTGCGCATCGAAACCAGTGAATACGAGGAATACAACTATCATGAAGTGCGCTTTGTCCGTAAGACAAATCTTGCTCCTGCATACTCTGTCGCGCTGTCTCCCTATATTCAAATTGAAATAAAAGTTCCAGCCAAAAGCGTAATAACGAATGTAGAGATATACGTTAGATATGCCGAATCAGGGCGACCATTGTCTGTAGGGATCAGCAATCACGGACGTCTCATTTCGAAGGTGTACGATACATTGTTCTCCGGGAACTACAAGCCGGCTCGCATTGACGGAACCGTAGAGAAGTTCGAGTGTATCAGACTCTTCATCAGGGGATGCCGTATCAACAGTATCGGAGAGGCCGTCTGGACAGACTGGTACAGATATGAGCTCGACAAGGATCTTATGATCGTCGGCAACCCGCACATATTCGATGGCTACAGGCTCTTTCAATTCCGCGTGAACATCGACTCGCCAGATGTGCGGCTTAATATCAAGAATTTTATCTTTGAGGTGATATAGCAGTGTTCGACAGGAACGGAAGGGTGGAGCATGTCAAAGATGGTCTCCGCTTTTACCGACTGTGCGCAGAAAGCCCCTGCCTTCAGGCATGGGGATGAATGCGCACATAACGGGTAAGCGTGTTTGGAAACGAGCACGTAGCGGCCAGTCTAATTAATAAATAAGACTGGTCCCCTAACACCTGAATTGCTGGAATACCCTAAAGCCACCTAAGCTACAACGTAGGTTTGAAACAAAGCCAGACGTGAATGCGGCGAAAGCAGAAAAAATTAGGTGGATGGCGCAAGGTTAAATCCTAAATGCTGTCGCGACAATGGGCAATCAGCAGCCAAGTCCGAACAGGGACAGGTTCAACGACTATCCCTCCTGAGGGGAGTACCAAGCAAGCTATTGGCTTGGGAAGTGGGTGTGCCTAAGTCCTGCGCAAGCAGGATATGGCTGAGATATAGTCTGTGCCCTGACGAAAGCCAGGGAAGTTCATAAGAGAACTGCGTTAGGAGTAGCGTCCTTTCGTGAACGAGACCTCTAAAATGGTTAAAGCTAGGAAGGTTCCTAGAAAGACAACTTAATACTACTTCATAAAAATCATCTTCTTGAGCGAGTTTAGTTGAGCATGTACAAGAAATGTGCTACAATAGACTAGCAACCAAAGGAGGTGAGATACATGATACGATGTTTGAAAACTGATTTCAAAACTTCTTGTGAAGAATTAGACAGGCTCTTTGCTTGCAATAGGATATCAGCGCTAATCTGGAACAAGTGTCTGGATATAGCCAGAGAGTATAGACTGTCGAATGGCGGTGCCTGGATATCTAACTCAGAACTCCAAAAAGAGCTTAAAAATCTGTACCCTTTGCATAGTCAATCCGTGCAAGCAGTTAGTGATAGATACTGTGATGCCCGCAAAGCTACGAAAGAGGCTAGAGACAAAGGTTTGAACACCAGCTATCCTTGGAAATATAAACATGCCTATCCCACTCGCTGGAAGCAGGGCATTAAAATCCAAGACAGGCAAATCATTCTCCCTCTCGGTACTTGGAACCGTCATAAGTTAGGCTACATTCAAGTAGAGATTCCTAAGTCTACGGTAGATTTTCTTAAGAATAAGAAGATCAAAATCATAGACTTGATCTGGGATAACCGGCTAAGACTGGCCATTTGTTTTGATGACGGCAAGAAAGCTATCAAGAGTAAGGGCGACACTTATGCCGGGATAGACTTGGGAGAGATCCATTCTATTTCGGCTGCTTCCGAAGAAGGTCATGCCGTAATCGTGACAGGCCGTAAACTCAGAAGCATTAACAGGTTCAGGAACAAGAAGTTAGCAGAAATCAGTAAGAAGCAATCAAGATGCGTAAAGTATTCCCGCCAATGGAAGAAACTTCAGAGAGCTAAAAGATACATGCTCCGAAAGTCAGATGCCCAAGTTAGAGATTGTACACACAAAATCAGTAAAGCTTTTGTGGACTGGGCAGTAGATCATAAAATAAAGCATGTATATGTAGGCAATGTAGAGGGAGTCCAACGGAATACGAGAAGAGGGCCAAAGAGAAAGCGGAGGTCACGGCGCACCAGTCAGAAGCTTTCAAATTGGAACTTCGGGAAACTCCTACAGTATCTTGACTATAAACTTGAGCTTAAAGGTATAGAGCTGGAGAAGATAAGCGAAGCTTATTCCACCCAGACATGTCCTGTCTGTGGTCAGAGACATAAGCCCAGCGGCAGGAACTACAGATGTTCCTGTGGCTATACTGCCCATAGGGATATCCATGGAGCCATGAACATCTTGAGCTTAGGTTTGTATAACGATATCAGATTCATAACCGATATCAAGAAAACAAAGTATCTACGTAGTGCCTGATGGGCGCTGATATTTTCAGCGTACTCAGGAGTTCACGGAGTAGTAGAAGCCCAGAACCGGGCCAAAGTTGTCTAGTATTCGATTTAAGGGGAAGCGCTCTCTTGTCCTGCAAGAGAGGGGAACGAGCAATTCGGTTTTCCGGATGCACGTTCCCAGCAAACCAAGAATCGTGCCTTGAATGGCGAAATATTAGGAACCCCCTGGCTTTAGCCATGGGGAGGTTCAGGAACAAGATATCGTTATGTGCTCATACATCTTCTCCGAGAAACGTGTGGTAGTTGATGTCACCCTGGAATATGCTGTGCCTGGATTTGGCATTGTTATCAGTGAGTCCGGCAGTGGCCGGTCTGACGAAGCAGCCGCTTACCTCGCAAAAGTAGGCGTAGACAGCTTCAAGGTGTTCCGCCGCCGCATGAGGAATACGCCGGAATGCGTGTACACAGAATCCTGCCCGTTCTCCCCTGGTAGCGGGCAGAGACGTCTGCGCTTCACGATCAGACGGGCGAAGATTCTTATCGAGACAATGCTGGATAACTCCTATATCAAGCTTGGTGAATGCGTCCTCCCAAACCAGCTTAATTCGTATCGGGTAGGCGTTTACTCAAGCGCAGGGAACACGCTTAAGTCCATGACGTTCTTGGTATGTATGCCTGACAACTGGGTGGCAAGCGTTGCCAATACATTCGGTGGGCGCATATCGTTCAAGCTTGACGGCTTTGCTTTTGAGAACTGTCTGCAAGATGCCGAGATTGAGCAGGACAAGATCTCGTTGGAGGCTGGCAAGTACTATCTTCGTTATGATACAGGGAAGATAAATGGCAAGAATGATATCCAATGCTATGTATTCAAGAGCATCGCTGATACAGATGACGAGTCAAAACTCGAAGACGAACGGAAACAGCTGCTCACAGAAAACGGAACTATTCTCCTGGATGAGCCTACAGAGGTAGATGTCAAGTTCAAGGGAACCAGCGGGAGCATCTCCAACATCTATCTTACAGACCTAGCTGGCGGCTCGTACATGAGAACGTACAAAGAGCCAGGGTCTCACAAGGGATCTGCTATTACGGTGGCACTTGATGACGCAGCGAAGGTAGAGTGGATAGGCATTATCAGTGATGTCCCTGAATGGAACGACATGTCGTTGGATTGTCCGTATTGTGTAGCATCGACAGGCATGCTATCTTTGGACAAGAATGCCACCAACATCGAGCTCGGCACCAGATACAAATACTCCTACGATGTGGAATCTGGCATGCTCTATATCTATGATGGGATCAACTTATACAACACAGTGGAGCTTCCGAACGACATAGACAATAATATACTGACCATCTTCGAAGGCGTCAATGGAGTGATAATCTCTTTGACGCTCACTACCAAGAGCAGTAAGACAATTGATGCCTTTGTTTCGCATACGACAAAAGTGTATGTGCCGCAGAACATCAAAAGTCCGATCATAGTCATGTCTGACAGCAACGGACCGTACGATCTTTCCTCGTCCTACAGGGAGATAGTCATGCCTCACAAGAGAGTGGAGGTATTCAACAAGAATTGCCCGCTGGAATTGAAAGAGAAGATCGTCACTTCAATCCATGAACCTCATGTCTATGGCATCCCAAAAGGTACACGATTCGATCAGACGGCCAATACCATCGACAAGGTATGCAAAAAGGCAGTCGAGATAAGCAGCATCTATTACTCGTTCAAGCGCAATGTGCTAAGCCTGGATGACAAAATGCGGAGCCGTTATTCTCATATCGCTGTAGAGTATGATTCAATAGAAGATTATTACTACTGGTTCACCAATACCGAACGAGAAGTATTCGACGGCGACGAGACCAAGCTGGAGCTGAGCGCAGCCATGCGCAGATCGAACAATTCTGTAGATGTTTACGGGATAACGCTGGATGCAGACATAGAAGACGATATGTTCTATCGAGTCCCGAACAAAGGAATGCTCCATTCTATTGATCTCTACGCCAACAAATATGAATCCATTCCAAGCAGCCTGTACGACATGCTCTTTGATTCCAATACAATTGAGCTGGACAAAAGCCTGAAAGGTAAGTATAAGCAGTACATTGTCGAGTACGAGAAAAACGCAAGCTACTGCGTAAACCTCCTCAGCGACATGGGCGAGTACGAAGTCAGTTTCATCTCTGAGGGTGATTCACCCTATGTCGTATACGATCAGCGTGATGACGGCTCTGTCTCCAGTTATGTCAACACTAATATCCAGCCGGACAATAACAAGTATATCGTGCTACGCAGAAAGGAAGTTGTTCATGAAGATATATCCTCAGGAGCATGAGATCCTTGAAAGCCCGGACATACTGGTCAAGGATATCCCATTGGCATACATTGATACAGCCGACAATCAATACAAAGTAGACATCAACGTAGAGAATGAGTTCCTGGTGGATGAACGAAAGCAGATCCGCCCTTATGATTCCTTCAGCGATGAATTCACATGTTTCTTCGATGCCAATGACAAGATCAAAAATAATGTCTCGCTTAAAAGGAAAGGCAATAGATATTACTACGAGCCAGATGACATGGAAGACTTTGCTCCCGTGCGATTCAGCTGCTCTGTGAACTGTCGGAGAAAAGATAAGTATAATTCCGGGAAGGAATATGACATCAAGGTCTGGACGTATTCAGAGAAGCTTGCTGACAAACTAATAGCCATCTTCGGGAGTTCATGGAAGACAGGAGAAGCTCCGCAGAACATAAAAGTAAACGGCGGTGCCATGGAAAATGGGCAATACTACAACCAGAGCTTGGAAGAGATGATGAAAGACGACTTTCTGTTCTTCGAGTCGCCGGATGGTGTGCATTACAAGACGCTTGACGATAATGAGAATGAAATCCTGAAAGATATCCCAATCGACAAGTTTCTTGACAACCATGTCAATATCTGGTTGTCCGTGGACAAGTTTGACGAGATGATAGACCAGGTTACAGACGCTCCTTTGCACGTAACGCCTCAGATATTCAATAAAAGAGAGTACGATACCCGCACAAAAGGCGGGATCCGTATTTTCAATCTGGATTATAGGCACTCTCATTATAGTAACTCAGTGTATGTTTATGCTTTGCTTAACTACGCCATACTGCTATTGGAGAAGCCCGGCAAAGGCTTTATCGTCGTAACGCATAAAGGTCTTCTTGAGAATTCAAAGCATTACGCAGGGATGATTTATGAAGTAATGTTCTATGTCTACTGCAATTCTTATTTCGACGTACCGACAAAAGAGACGTGGATCACGGCAAGCCCGGTGGACTATGCTGTTGACCATGCTGATCAGTTCAGCAAATCGCAAGGCAGCATCAACCTATATCGAGCTATGCAGAACTGCGAACAAAACACAGATGTCCCTTATACAATAGTAAGCGTGAATACAAGCAAGCCGGATATTGTCGTGTTCTCCGGGATTGACAGCGATGGCGAGATGCATTTCATCAGCAAGGCAAGAAATGAGCCAAAAAAGCCGAGCGACGCAGTATCATACTATACGTCAAGCGGAAATATTGTCTATTATGTACCGGAGGACATCTATCTCATAGAACGCCCATTCAAAGCAGGCTATAGCGTAGATAGCAATAATACTATCTATATCATCGTAGAGCCGGCTAAGAGCTCGCTGCACAAGATCCATACGGAACAGACATATAAACTGACTGTCCCGAATAACCTGGGAACATACTATATCTGCGCCAATCCGTTGCCAGGAGAGCTCTCTACGATATTCGCTCTCGTACTTGACAGCGATTACGACGAAAGCAAGAATGGCTACAAGATAGCCACTGTGGTCATCAGCTGCGAGCAGCGCACCAAGACTTACGATGTACGCATTATGGGTGGCGGGCTTCCGGAACAGCTTGCGGATGACTACAATATGATGGATATCGGCAACCTGAACGGGCGTCCTTACAGGCTTGGAAGCACTAATATCATACGTCTCCCATTGGCTTACCAGAAGTATAAGAACGACATTGAGAGCGCTGTTAACCTGCATGCGGCCTCTGGCGAATACAATATCATCGTCTTTGACGATCGAGACAGAAAGGAAGGGGACTAACTTGAGCAGTCTCATAGATCTTGACTTTGCTCCTGGCATCAGAGCAAAAGATATCAACGACAACTTCAAGACAATGCAGGACTGGCTGAAGGCTGAGCGCCTGCATGCAGCCGGATGGGGGCTTATTTCCGGCTTTGATATCGTGACAAACCCAAAGGAATTCACGGTAACGGTCGGTCCAGGGAAGATGGTCAATAACCTTGGCGACGAGCTGGACTTGCCTGAGACTACGTTCTCTGCAGGCACGATGCCCATCATTGCCAAGAAGGAGAAAATCGTTGTCCCGGAAAGCGGAACGTTCCGCCTGAACGCGACCCCGTTCTCCCCGAAGAAGATGGGCAACCTGAAATACAGGCCGCCGCGCATCAATGAATATCCGGACAAGACCGAGTTCTACATGGAGGACAAGCGCATCGGCTCCGAAGTTCCTCCTATGAGCATCGACGGAAACAGTGTCATCGTGGATGCAGGATGGAAGGGGCACGAAATCACCGTCGAGTACATCACGACAGAAGATCGTGTTGACTCTATCCTCATAGACAATGACGGCAAGTTCCATTATGAGCAGTCCGTGGCATCATCGAATCCATCCCATGTAGACCTGTCTGACTACAAGAACACGTTCATGCTTGGCGCGATATACTGGAAAGCCGGCGATGAGATCACGGCGGAGATCTACGACAATCATCGCGCCTATCGTACAGTCTATGTCGACCAGAACAATGATCTCTGGCTTCGCGGCGAGAAATACAGGAGAAGCCAGATCATCTATTTCGTGAAACCGGATCCTCCAAAAGAACGTGACATCTGGTATGACGCAGAGAACAACCGCCTGATGATCTACCGCACCAAGGACGGGCTGCTTGGCTGGGTTCCGATGAACGAGCATACCAGCATGCCTGCCAGGGAGAAGAAGCTCTGGGATAAAGACAACTTCCCGGTAGACCGGCAGACATTCCTGTTCGAGAGCGATATCAACATGAGGTATGTACCGAACACGAATGCTCTCACGATTATCATTGATAACCATCCCGTCATGAGCGACCAGTTCATAGAGCTGGTTCTGGATGACGCAGAAGAGAACACGGCCAGCGGCATCGGCTTCAAGCTGATGGAGCCGCTCGACCATGAAGCAGACGTAGAAGTGATCGTGAACCACCGAGTACGCTCAGAGCCTGTGACAGAGCTGTTCCAGCGAGCCGCCGTCTTCACCCATGAAGGCTTCGACGCATGGGACAAGAAATCGAATCCGGATCAGATCTTTGATACCAGAGGAGCGACGTTCATCTTAGGCGAAGACCAGCTTGAAGTATTCATCAACGGGATCCGCATGGACCACAAAAGAGATTTCATTGAAGCTATCGAGGATGACGAAGGAAAGATCGTTCCTTCCGATATCGATAGCTGCCCGGAGCAGAAAGGCACTGTCTGCCATTATTTCAAGATTCTTAGGGACATAATCGACGAAGATATCATCACTTACAAGGTCAGCAAATACGTCTGGAGCTACGACCAGATGCAGAACCTTATCGACGACATCAAGAAGAACGCCGAGAAGGCCCTGATCAAATCCGAGAAGCTGGAAAAGGAAATGGATTCCTTGCAGAGCAATCTGTCCGTGCGCTTCAACGAACTGGAAAAGCGTCTTGACGAGATCCAGTCCGGCACAAAGGCCACGCTCTCCAACTGCATCAAGAAAGACGAAAAGATCGGCCTCTCGAATGTGGATACTGATATAAAAGGAAAGCTGATAGGTTCGCCGATCGAAGCGGAAAGAGATACGACAGATCTAAAGGCGATAGAAAACTGTGACGTTGACGATATCATCACTGTCTTCTATATGGATGGCTCTAATGGCCGGGTTCTTATCAAAGACACGGAGTACACAGTCCAGGCCGAAGGCAAGAATGTCCGCATTACTCTTAAGGATTATCTTGTCAATGAGAAGTCCAGGATCTATATATCAGGTTTCAGAGTGGGGGTGCAATAAGCAATAATGGATAAGCCGAAAATTTCATGGTATGCCAAGCTCGCAAAAGAAGATAAATTCAATGGCGGCGATAATCTGTTTGTCGGCAGCAACACCCCTGACAGCACGCTGGAAGTCAATGTACAGCTCTGGAACAACCGCTGGGGAGAAACTGCTGTAGAAAGTCTGGAAGACTTCCGTATCGTGGCATATTTCGCTGATTATGAGGATTCTGTCTTGCTGTCTTGCCTGTCGGCTACATACAATAACCAGGAGATCGGAATAGAAGTCGATCAGGTTGCTAGACGTGCAATGCTTATATTCCCCGTAACCCTCGCTCTTTCCGGCAATGCAAATAATGGTTCAAGCACAGACGATACCTGCTTGAAGAACTTCTTGGCTTTCACGATCATGTTCGAGCACCCGAGCGATGGACATCTCAAAGAGAACGACCTGAAATCGCTGCGTCTGGAAATCACTCGCGGTTAGGCAAGGGGGCGGTGATTTTTGATGGAAGAAAGCCAAGTCATTAAACTATATGAGAAGATGTCCGAGCTTAACCAGCGCATGGCGAAGATCGAAGGCATACTCGAAGGAAGAACCCATACGGAAGACGAGCTGAAAAGCCAGATGGCTGCCTATGACGAGCGCATCAAGATACTAGAAAACAACGTAGCAAAAGTCGGCGGCGGCTGGAATACTATATGTGTAGGAGCCGGCGTAGCAGCTTTCATCTGGGAAGTCATAAAACATTTGCTGTAAAGGGGGACGGTGAAATATAAATGGCTAAAAAATCTAGGCTTATCATGTCAGGAGATTTTCATCATCCCGAAACTGAGCTTGAGCAGATCTCTGATATGACCAAATTCATGAGAGACTTAAACAAACAAGCAGATGCCGCGAAAGCAAGGGAAGTGCTGGAAGTTGCAGACAAGGCGCCTCTGAACTCTCCTTCTTTGACAGGAGTTCCCAAGGCTCCGACAGCTTCTGCCAATACAAACACAACGCAGATTGCTACTACAGCATTCGTTATGAACGCGCTCAATAGCCTTATCAATGCTGCACCAGAAACTTTACGCACATTAAAAGCGTTGGCAGATGCTCTCGACAATGATCCTAATTTCCATAGAACAATCAAGAGCCTAATCAATGAAAAGCTTCCGATTGCTGGAGGAACGATAACTGGCGGTCTCACTGTAAATAAAGATCTGAAAGTAAAAGAAGATCTTACAGTGGTAGGAAAACTTCATGCCATTGCAGACTATGCTCCTTGGTCTGGCGTTACTGGAAAGCCTACTACGATTTCAGGATACGGCATCACAGATGCCCCTACCAAGAAAGGGGACGGAGCTTCCGGTACATGGGGAATCAATATAACAGGAAGTTCGAGCAGTTGCACTGGTAATGCTGCTACGGCAACAAATGCGTCAAAAGTTGGCGGCTTTACTGTGGGATGTAATGTTCCCGCAAATGCTAAATTCACAGACACGACTTACGGAAATATGACAAAGGCTACTGCCAGCACAGCAGGTAAAGCCGGCTTAGTTCCTGCTCCGAAAGCGGGACAACAAGATTTGTTCTTATGTGGCAATGGTACTTGGGCAAAGCCTGCTGGCACTACCAAGGCATTTGGCGCAGCTACTTCAAGTGCCGCAGGAAGTGTGGGGCTTGTGCCTGCTCCAGCAAAAAACGCGCAGAACCGTTTGCTTCAGGGTGACGCTACTTGGGTAAAACCGGGTGATTTGTCTGTTAACTATGCTGCGACCGCAGGAACAGCAAACACAGCAAAGGCATGCACAGGCAACGCGGCTACAGCAACGAAAGCTAGTACTTGCACAGGCAATGCAGCTACAGCTACTACAGCTACTACTGCCAATAATATCCCTACATCTCAAAAAGGAAATATCTGGATAGAGTAGTTCCTTCTCAGTAATAATTCCATCAAGAAAGAGAGATTATAATATGGCAAGATACACAGCAAAACGACTACATATAAAAAAGGGGAATATTCAGCAAGATATAAACCTGTATACAACTACGAGCGAAGTCGGTAGCAATAGACTATGCATAAAAGACGGGAATATAACAGTATACGCTAAATTAGTCAGCCCAAATGATTCACAAGCCACAAGCTTAAGAGTCTCAAAAAATAATGTTACTTATGCTGTAGCCAAGACTGCTATAAAAACAGTTAGTGAAAATAATAATACATTCCATATGAATTACGAATATAGTGGTCGGCATACGATTGATTCGAATAGCACATACGGATTCCATACAAGTAGCTCCAAGGCATCTTTTAGCTTGAGTGGTTCATGTTTGAGCTTCAAGCTCTCTGGCATACGAATAACAGGTCTCTCTCCTAATACTAAATACAGGTTCAAGCTTAACATAAGCAAAATAATGATATATTGCACCTGGAATCATAGCGATTCCCCGATAGAAGCTGAGTCTTTTTCCACATCTACAACAGGAAAAACAAATAATTATGGAGATTGCTGTGATCTCACTTTCAGTTTTAGTAATAAATATGTTTCCGTTCCAAAAGATTTCACGGCTGAAAACAAGAACGTCACGCTTAGTTATTGCAGTTATACAGCTGAGCCAATTTAGCCGATAAAGAATGATTAAAAATACATAAAGGTGGTATGCATGTATGCCAGCACGATCTAAAATCTCGACTTTCAGTAAAGAAGTCATATACCCTGAAACTGAACTCTCACAGATCATTGACATGACGGAGTTCATGCGTAACGCGAATACGAAGAAGAACGCAACCGAAATCAAGGAAATATTAGGGCTTGCGGACGGCGCCATCATGAAGTCTCCTATCCTGGAGGGGATCCCGATAGCTCCGACAGCACCGCTGGGAACCAATACAAACCAGATCGCGACCACGGCATTCGTCATAGGCATGCTCTCGGGTCTCATGGAGTCTGTTCCAGAGGCTTTGAATACGCTGGAAAAGATAGCCACCGCTCTTGGCAACGACCCGAACTTCTCCACGACTATCATGAACCTGATCGGACAGAAGCTGTCTCTTTCCGGAGGCACGGTAACGGGGAAGCTGAATGCCAAAGGCGGTATTGAGGGCGACCTGGAAGGGACTGCTTCAAACGCCAGCAAGGTGAACAACCTGACCGTGGAAACAGCTGTTCCTAAGAATGCTGTATTCACGGATACGCATTACAAGAGCAGCCTTGTCGTAGGGAACTCAGAGAAGTCAACTGCCAACACAGCAGCCTCGAATGGCTCTGTCCATCTCAATGAGCTGGATGATTCGACTGTACGCAGTTCCCATATCATCAAGGGCTCAGGAGCAACTTCGGTCACTTCCAATGAGAACGGTACGATCACGATCAATTCTACTGACACGACATATTCCGAGTTCGTGAAATCCGGAATAGGCGCGAAAGCAGGGCTCGTCCCGACACCTGGCACGACAGCCGGGAATAAAAGGTTCCTGCGTGAAGACGGTACATGGCATGAGCCGACGAATACCGATACAACGTATTCCGAGTTTGTCAGGTCAGGCCCGAACGCGAAGGCTGGTCTTGTCCCAGCTCCAGGTGGAACAGCAGGGACCACGAAGTATCTCCGGGAAGACGGCACATGGCAGGCACCTTGTACGGCAGCGTCGGCAGCTCCCAAGGCACATGGCGCGGCTACAGTAGGCACTTCTACAAAATATGCCCGTGAAGATCATGTACATCCGCTTCAGACTTCAGTGACAGGCTCATCTGGATCCTGCACTGGTAACGCGGCAACAGCGACGAAAGCTACTTACGACAAGAATGGCTTGCAGATCGACACCAGCTATATGAAATTAGCTGGCGGCACAATGACTGGGAATACCACTATGAGGGTCACCCAGCTGGCAAACAAGTCTACATTGCCAACGGCTTCTCAAGGACGGTACATCCAGTTCTGCACGAACGACGGCAACGCGGCGGCAAACCGAATCGGCATGCTTTATGGCTACGCAGACAAGAATGGCGTTACCGGTATGCAGATGCTTGCGTACAAGTACGCAGGAGGAGACAGCTCAAAAGGAGGCATCGGGGTATACAACAATGCCGGGGAAGTATATACGGCGGCTCCTACTCCAGCCTCAAATGACAGCTCCACGAAGATAGCCACCACGAAGTATGTCAATAACAGGTTGCTTCGTACGGACATGGCCATCAACATCCCTACGAAGGATGTCGGCGGGAACATATGGATCAACTGATATTAAGACCCTCCCTTGACAATCAAGGGGGGGCTTCGTTTTATTGGCGAACCTGTATTTTCCGTTCTTCTTTCGGTAATACAGATTGTAGAACGAAAACAGAAGAAGGGACAATGAGTTTTTATGGCAGAGTATTCGAAAAAGCTTCATATACGAAAAGGAAACACTGTGACTGATATAACTCTATACACGGATATAAAGGACGTAGAAAAGGACTATCTTGCGCTCAGAGATGGTTCTAAGGTAGTGTATGCCTCTTTGGTTCCAGTTGAAGACAATCTTGCAACCGGACTAAAGATTAGAAAAGGTAATAAAATTTACGCTACAGGTAGAATATCCCCGCTCTACGCAGGCATTGGCATAGTTATGGCATCAGCAGGGAATGGAACTATACTTTGGCAAAGGATTAGAGCGAATGGCGACTTACTACGTGATCCAGATCCTACAGGTACAGTAGCCGAAGCTGTTGGTATAGTTATGAAAAAGGGCGGGGATGGTTCTACAGTCTGGGATCGTATAGATAAAGACGGGAAAATATTATAAAAAGGCGGGTTTTTATGGCTAATGTATTAAATATGTTTCCATTCAATGAAATAAAAACAAATCAAGATGTAAGTGTAAATGGAAAAGTCGAAGCTACCGGAACGACATTTTTTCCTAAGATGTATTTCTGTAATAAGTCATTAGAAAGCGGGCCATACAAAGGAGAATTTGCTTATCTCGTTTCTAAATATGGTGGCAAGGAATATCATTTGCCACCTACTTTCTACTACAAAGGAAAAGAAGCTATGGACGGAACCGGGGTCTATTTTGCGGCATATAAAAATTTTCCTAACGGGAAAATTCCTGACAAATGGGCGAAAGCTAATATCTATGATTTCCATTTCTTGTTAAGATTGTATTTAATTAGTGGTGAAGATTATGGAAATCTTATAAAGCGAAACTGTTATTATTCGCTTGGTAAAATTCCGAATCAATATTTAAAATACGGAGAAAAAGCAAGTACCTATGAAAGCCCTATAATACTTCCTGATATGGAGCGAAATGGTACATATATTCCAAATGCGAAGTTTTACTACAGAAGGACAGCTCCGAATGGAACTAAAGTAGTAAAAAATTACAGATATACCGCTAAAATCTACAATTCTACTACACATCAATATGATTATAAAAATTTTTACGAATACTACGCAGCAAATCAGACAAAAGACGTCTGGCCGTGCGCATTCGAAACAAAAAGGAAAGAAAATGAGTACGATTTTGGCGATCTTTTTTTACCTGTTGAATATACCGATAATGCAAATCTCGCAATTACTCACCCACTCCAAAACTTAGAGACTAAATTAAAAGATGGCAAACTGTGCTTACATGTTAATCTTCCTAAAGATGATGACAGTGATTTATTTAGATGCGCTGAGCACGATAATGTTGATATCTATCCACAAGAGAAGAGTCTTTACGTAAAGGTTATATATCAATAACCAAAACATTTATGCAATTTTCGATACAGAATGGAGGGAGTGTCGGTCTTTCCCCTGAGCGTTTAAAATTATGCAAGGGAGATACTGTCACAAATCTGATGACAAATAATTCCGAGACTATATATACGGAACAGAATTTAAATGAACGCGGTACTGCGACAGGCGCAGGCGTCCGTAAAGTTAACGAGCGTATCGTCCAGGAAGGCCGTGGACTTGTCATCACGGATGAGAATATCAGCCATTATAACTGGGACGATATCCCTGCAGGCTCTCTGCTCGTGAATCCGAAGACAGGCGCAGTGCAGGTGAAGATAGAGGGCGCGAGCAACTGGCAGCCCGGCCTTATCAAGAATGACGGCACTATCTGTATCTCACAGGATAGTGTTGTTGTCGTAGAGCGCTTTGAGATTGTCAATCCTCTGCTCGATGAAAGCACATTCACTTACCAGGATATCACTGAAACTGGCAAAATCATCTCCGGCAAGCGTTCCGTTACTTCCGATGGCTACCAGAAATACACGGGATACACTTTCACATTGTCTCGTGGCGAGTACATGGAAGATAGGAACCTGCTTGCCGTAAGCATCGTGCATAATCCCGGCAAAGAGAACGAGACTACTGTTCTCTGCGACGTAGTGAATGGCTCTCTTATCGAAGATGACTTCTACAAGTTTACGGTCGTGAACCAGAACATCCAGTCTGGAGATCAGATCGTGGCCCGTTACTTCCGTATCGTCCGTATCGGCAATCCTTATCCGAGATGGTTCGTAACTGACCGCAAGCCTGATACTCTCCCTGACGGCCTCCAGGCATCAGAGGAAGGAGACATGTGGCTCGACTATTCCCAGACCGTGGATGAGACATCAAATACGTGGCTTGAGGAACGCAGTGACATGCTTGGCTGGGGAAACATCTTCCAGGATGATGGCGAAGGCAACAAGCTCATGCCTAACCTCAAAGTCGAATGGAGCAATATCCAGCATAAAGCAACAAATCTTAAAGATCTTGGTATCGAGGATGAGGTCCGCCAGCTTATCAAAAGGGCTATCGCCAATGACATCAAGTACGAGAATATTCACTTCATTGAGAAAGATGGGCAGACAGCAATCGAGGAGCTTAGCGTAAAGAGCACGCCGTCTCTGCCTTATATCGATTGGGACAGGATCTCCAATCGTCCTGAGTCTATCCGTGCTATCGAGACGCTTAGCGCAAGCACAGTAGACGGACGCTTTACGATCAAGGATGAGCTCATAACCATAGAGCCAGGAGAAGTCATGTCTATTTACTGGCCGCGTCCTTTGATTAACCGCCCACTTGCGTACGTTGTCCCTGAATGCACAAATGGCAAAGAAGTCAAGTTCAATTACACTAACAACAAACCTGTAAGCACAGGACAAACTGATGGCAGCTTCACTCTGGATGAAACTCTTGATAACTGTTACGTAGATGCAGGAGAATACGGTATCAAGATTGGCTATGAAGAAGCTTACAGCAGGGTGAGGATCTACAACTCCAGCGACAAGAAAGTCAAAGTCCATATTCGTGGCACGGCGGAAGGGAAGGCTGACTGATGGCGCTTACCATTGAAGAGCTTGCTCAAAGGCTTGAAGAAGAAATTGCCGCCCGTGAACTACTTGAAAGAAGACTGAATACCCAGAGCAACAATCTGGTGAGTGTCGAGAACAGCCTTAGCAGTCAGATTCAGTCCGTATCCCAAAACTTGGCATCCTACGTACAGGAAGCCGAGACACGTGTACAGAACGAAGAAAGCTACAGGGCAGAAGAAGATCAGAAGCTTCAGCAGGCCATTGCCGCAAATACAGAGTCAATTGAAAGCGAGGCCGAGGCCCGCACAGCGTCTGTAGATTCCTTGCAGAAACAGATGCAGGCGAATATTGAATCAATGTCCTTCCTGTCTTCGAAGGTTTCTGGCTTTCAGTCAAGTCTGGACGAGAATGCCAATGCTATCAGGCAGGAATACCTGGAACGAACGAATAGCCTGGCTGACCTGAGCACGACTGTCCATGACACTGACTTTGAACTGAAGCAGGAAATCGTGAAACTTCAGAACAGCATAGACAATCTTTCTGCAAAGGCGGATTCTGTTGATGGTATTATCCAAACAGAGAACGCGGCTCGCGAAGTAATGGACGCCACTACATTGGCCAATGCAGAATCCATTGAGAATATCACGCAGAGGATCGATGAAATCGATACTGAGCTGACGCAGATAAACAAGAAGTTCGTGGACGAAGACACTGTGAGCGGAATGATCAGCGACAACACTGTCTCACAGGTTCAAAGCGTCCGCGACCTTCTGGCCGAAGACCGTACTGCCAGGGAGACTGATGCTGCCAATATCAGGGATATCGAGAGGCAGGTTCAGGAGTACGCAACTAGTGTTCAGGAAGCTAACTCGCAGATCCAGGAGATGCTTGATGAATGCAAATCAGTAATGCAAAGTTCTGCAGTGGACGTGCGGGAAACCTTCAATCTCCTTCTGCCTAAAGGAACAATCCTTCCATACGCTGGAGATATCGCAAGCATCCCAGATGGCTGGAGGATCTGCAACGGAGCGAATGGGACCCCTGACTTGGTCGGGAAGATCTTTGCTGGGGCACATGCAGTACATGAAGAGAACGAAGGGTTTGCCATGGGCGATATAGGCAAGGTCGCCCTGCCTGACAATGAAAGCAGCACGGAGGCTCTCACCAGCAATAGCCTGCCGTATTATTGCGTATACTATATAATGAAGATGTTTTAACAGGGGGGAATTTTGCCGTGGCCGTAATCAAGTACCATGCCATCGAGAGAGATCAGCAAGGCAATATCATCGATGAGCAATGGGTCCCGATTTACGCGGGCGCTATAGAAAACCGTCTCCGTAGAGACAATAACTTAAGCGATCTGCATGACCCATCTGCTGCCAGGAAGAATCTCGGCATCGTTGGCGATGTGACAGACATCCCCAACAGCCATAACCATGATGATCGCTACAACGAATGGAGACAGGCAGACAGGGAAGAGAACGAGAGGGCTCGCGCAGCGCTTTACACCGAGCTGACAAAAAACATCACCAACAACTATAGTGGTGTAGATGAAAAGATTAATTCATTCGTGGAAAGCTTCACGTCTATTAATGCTGCCACAAACGAGAATCTCAATCTGGAGATCAAGGCTCGTACCGAGGCTGACGCCAAGCTCCAGAGCCAGATCAATACAAACAAGCAGAATATCGAAAAGTATAATAACTCCATGAATTCTGCGAAGGGGGATCTTTCTTCTCAGATTTCCAATTTAACAAATAATTACAACACTCTTTCTTCAAAGCTCAATGAAGAGATTGATAACTCTGCGAAAGCACATAGAGAAATCAACACTCGCATTAACGGCATTGTCAATGATTTCAACACAACGACATCGGATATTTCTGGAGATCTGAGCAAAGAGAAAACGGAACGAGTCAACGCTGACAATGAACTCTCAAGGGACATAACAGGTGTTCGCAACGATCTGGAATCAGAGATCAGCAACCGTAAGACTGCTGAAAGAGAAATCAACAACAAAGTCTCTGCAAACACCAATAATATTTCTACTATCTCCAGTACAGTCGGTACCCACACGAAAAGCATTAACAGTATTACAACGAAAGACACAAGACAAGACGAACGACTTAATGCACTGGAAGCCAAATGCAAAAAAATATCAGGTGATCTTACCCTTGAGACGTCCAACCGCGGAGCGAAAGACGAAGAATTGAAATTAGCTATCAAACAGCTTGAGAAAGAACTCCGTGCTGAGATGAAATACGTTAGAATTCCGACCAAAGACGATGGTGTCAGCAATATCTGGATTGCATGAGCTTTTCCTGATTTTGGCAAGGCCAGAAAGGAGCGGTTTCTTTGGCCAAGAAAATCAGCAGAAGCTTTAATGTCGGGCATCATTCAGAGCTTCTGTACAACGAAGAACTATACAAAAATTTTGAGGCCACCAGGCATATCCTGGACAGGCCTGCAAACGGGACATATCCGATAGCGAAGGTTGATGGCGCTCTCTGGGTAAACCACCGGAAGAACGAGTTATGCACTTATGACGTAGACTCTCATAAATGGACGCCATTGTTTGATAATACACTTCGACTCATCCGTGACCTGATGAGTCCTATAGAGCCGGCGGATCCTATTAATGGCCAGCTCTGGCTTTGCGATGGTGTCCTGTACTATTTCGATGGAGGCTCCTGGGTGCCTTCGAAGGCTGGCCTGACCACTGACTCGCAGTTCAATATTGCCTCTTTCGAGAACTTTGTCATGGCTTCGCCTTTATGGGTCATCGGCAACATGGTCGTAAAAGACAAGAACACTGGCGAGAACGTTGACGCTATCGAGTTCCTCAAAAAACAGGAAGAGATGTATGAGCGTTACAGGCAGGCCAAGATCGACATACCGAATGATTCATATGTCATTGGCCATACCAAGAAAGTGCCAGACTATGCTACCGATGAACATGGGAACATTCTTGATGAGAGCGGCAAGCCGATAAACCTTTTCGATGATGACGATATTACCGTGATCAAAGGAAAAGGCAAAGGGCTCAGCTATGTGATCCGTGAAGATACGAACCCAAAAGTCGTTGGCATGAAAGATGCCCCCGATCCGTGGAACCCGAAAGACCATGATTGTGGCCTTGTCGGGCTTGAGGATATGGACGAGGATCTCGTTTTTGATAAATATGCTCAGTTTATTGCCCCGAACATGGATATCGACCGAGTATTCCTGAATGATCGGCTTGACCATGGTTACGAGAAAAGATCTCTTGTCCACTTCAATTACGAGCTTGCCAAGCTCTTGGACAGCCATCGCAGGATCAAGACGCCTTCCCTTGTGCACGTCAACCCTGGGAAGCTTGTCAACGTAAGAAAGCGCCTGTTCAAAGTAAACAAGCTTTCGCCCTCTATCAAGGTATCCCCGAAAAACTCGGAGTTCTATGGCTTCTATCGCTTTGAGCGCTTCGGTCATTTCCTTCGTCCTGTAGACAAGAACGGGACCGGCGACTATACCATGCAGTCAAGCGGCATCTTCCTTTCCCAGACAGGCCGCGAGTATGACTTCGTGGTTTCCATTACATATGAGTATGGCTGGCTCGCGAATACCGGCTCGCTTTCCATCAAGGAAGTAGAGACAAGCACTCCGACTTATTATGTAGGAGCAAACGTAGGCTCGGCCAATATATTCATCAACGGGTTCAATCTCGAAGACAACTTATTCTTTGAGGACAGCATAGGAAAGAGCGTTACAGTCAATGATGTACGCCTGGCAGATGAAATCACGGGCGTGCTTTACAATACAGCTCGCGAGTATGGCTTCATTCGTGAGGTTCTCCCGGATATCAGGAGTGACGATCCAGAGAAAGCTGTCCCGAGCCAGGGCGTCATCCGCCTGTCCCGCAAGTACGTACAGCCGCTTGTATTCGTGAACGGTCTTCTGCTTAACGCAAACGATTATGCATACGATGCCGAGCGCAACCTTATCTTCGTGAACAATGCCGACATAGAACAGCCATGGACAGTGCTTGATGCATACGATGCCGAGCATGATTACAATATGCTTCTCGCAGCAGGAAGCGCGAAGAAGGATGGAGAAGTCCCGTACACGGAAAACGAGAACGAGTTCAGCGAGGACGATAATTTCGTGCTGTTCGTCGATGGCCTCATGGTGAGCCATGACCATATACTCCGCAATCATGGGAAGCATGTTCTTTATGTTGACTATCTCAAAGGCGAATCCAAGGACGGGATCGCTGGACAGGAATACATCCTTCTCCGTGACAGATACAAGATGTTCTATCCTCGCCAGGAGCTCACGCCCGCAGTTGGAGTAGGCACTGTCAACCAGGCTCTTGTATACTGCAATGGTCTTTATGTAGGCGACTATACCCAGTGCCTCACAACGTTGAGCGAGACTGCGGCTGCCAATCGCGTGGAAGACAACGAAGTAGTGTTCTTTGTTGACGGCAACGAGCGCAGCAAAGGCAACACATTCTATCGCACGACGCATGTGCGCGGCAACAACTGGTTCCGCGAAGAGCTTGAGAAATATGTCGCGCTCCGCAGGAAAGGCCGTGTTCCTGCTCTTCCCTTCAATGAAACGGAAGTCACTGGCGCATTCAAAGTATACAACAAAGCCGAGGACCGTTTCGAGAAATTCGATGCTGACTATACGATGCAGCTCATCTACATGAGCGACAACTACGACATCCTTCAGCATAACGTGATCCTGGCTTTCCCGTATGACAAGGCGGACAGCTTATACATCTACGCATTCCGTTACGCGCATGCCAAGGAACAGCGCATGTTCATCGGCACTCTTCCGCAAGGCGATATCCAGGATCCTGGCAATGCCGAGCAGAAGCAGGAGCTGTGCTACAGCCTCTATAAAACTGATGACGACGGTAAATGGCTCCTTGACGAGCATGGCCTGCCTATCCCGGATGAAGGCGCAATCCTTATATACGGAAGAGCTGACGTGAATACGCAGTCCATCATGCCTGTCGTAAATGACGGGAACGGCATGACCTTCAAGCTGAAGCAGGGAGATTCGTCAGTCAAGAGATATGAGCCGAACATCGGCGCACTTTCCGTATGGGTCAATGGCATCCGCCAGTATGATGTAAACGAGAACAGCGATGGACGATCGTTCACGATACCTCAGCCAGTCTGTGGGCAGATACAGTACTGCATCGAGACACGCGAAGAAGGCGTGGAAGATATCGTTTGCCAGCGCGAAGTGCTTGACGACAAGAACATGGCTCCAGGGTGCATCAATGTCTACAGGACAGAAAAGCCGCTATTCCCAGGAGTTGTCTCTGTATATATAGATGGCTTACGCCAGAGCAAGGACAAATACAGTATCATTGACTGCAATACGATAATGATTAATGATAGTTCCACGAAGCTCGTAGGATCAGACGGCAACAACTATCCGGTGGAAACATTCCCCGGCGTTGAAAGCGTGAAAGGCGACGGCAAATGGGCAAGCATTGACCACACCAAGTTCCGTTACACAGTCAAGGAAGGCGACCCGGAGTACCCGTACTGGTGCAAGGCACATAACGAGGGCGAAGCAAACCCGATGCCTGACCGGATCCTCGTAGAAGTGAGGCAGGATTACGGACGAGTAGAGAAAACCATTGACTTCGAGGAGAGAAGCGGCGGCGCCAACGATATCTTTGTAGGCTCTGAAGGCGACTTCCCCCAGATTCCCGAGAATATCCTCGACTCCAATGACGAAGTCCTCATCTTCCTCAATGGCATGTTCTACGGCACGTCCATGAATAACGGCTACACCCTCGACAAGAACCGTCTGGAGATCCGTATCCATAACAACGAGTTCATCAACACAGTCCTCAAAGATCCTGTTTACGACATCATGTATGACAAGGATGGGCAAAAGACAATCTTCGCTCTGAACTTCAAAGAGAAGAATGGATACGAGTACGAGCGCAGGAATGAGATCACATTAAATTGGAGGTAAGAGCACATGAGCTTGAATAAAGTCGGCCCATCCATGGTAGACCTTGATGCGATGGAAGCCTACTGGCATGACGTACGAAAGTTTCTCCGGAAAGGTGACACTGTTACCGATACGGACTACGTTGGAGGAATCAGGGCTGCCCTGATTGCTAAGGCCTATGCTCCGGATGACTGGGCAGAAGGCAAGGCAGTTGACCGCAATACCGTGAAGAACTCCATGCAGCTTGCCGGGAAAGACGCCAGCGAATATATGCTGGAAAGCGACGGGCGCGCTGCCAATGACAGAGTGACCTCGATCAACGATAACGTGAGCGAGTCCCTTCAGAATATACGCGACGAGCTTTACCAGCTTCGTTCCGAGCTTGCCAAGAGCGGGCAGGTTCCGAATTACAAACCGTACAATGGCTTCATTGATACGTTCAATTACAACGACCCGAAGTTCAACGACCTCAAAGTCTCGGTAGCTGAGGACAGCGACATGCATACAACGCTCAAGGTTCCTCGCGATCGTTTCGATGATTTCATGGATGGCGATCTGGTTATGGTATCAGACACAAACCATTCAGACATGAACGCGGTTGTCACTGTCAGCAAGTCGATGCCCAGCGACCATACCACGCTGAATCTCAGTCCAGGCATGAGCTTCGATATCCGCAAGGAAACGACTACTGTACAGAAGACCTATGGCTCTCTTATCAACGGCACGTTCACGTTTGGCAAACTGGCTTCCCGCTATCCTGGAACCAAAGAGATGGTCACGGGTAATACCGATGACAGCCGCATGGTTGCTATTCCGTTTGGCGAAAGCAATAGCGATGTCCGTACAGGTTTTGCGACCACCTTCCGTATTCCGAGCACTTTCCTGAACAACTACCTCACAGAGGTTCAGATAATGGCCAAGCAATACGGGACGCCAGGCGCACTGCATTGCTATATCATCAGGGAGCGTGACCTTGCCAACTGGAAGAACCCGGTGCAGGCAGAAGAAGATGGACTGATCGTTGCCAAGTCCTCCCCGCTCAAGGCAGAGCAGTCAATCATCACCAAGCCTGCAGGGCTTATAAGCTTCTACTTCTATGACGAGAAGACCGGGACTTACCCGTATATCAAGAACGAGGATACGCTGGATGAGCGAGTCCGCTATCTCATGATTATCGCTATCGACTCTACGTATATCAACTACAAGGACACGAACCATACAAAGATCGACATCGATGGCACAGACAATCAGGGGCAGCCTACTTCCACCTATGAGCTGTTCTTCACGCAAGGATCCAGCCAGATCGACCTTGAGACGAACAATGTTGCTTACTCCTACAAGGAACACGAGCAGTACGAAGCCGGTTCAGCTTTCTCCCGCTTGGAATACGGCGACCTGTTCTACAACATTACAATGAAGGAATCCAGGGAATCGGCATATGTCCCGTATCGTCAAGGACTATATACAGCAAGGTTCAACACGCCTGACAAGATCAGTGCGGGCAAGGCCCGTCTCACGATGCGCATTGCCCGCGAAGGGATGTTCAAGGTTGATGGCGCCACTTCCGGTCTCCAGAACGAGCCTGAAGTCCGCAAGGGACAAGTCCAGATCCAGGCGACCGGCATTCCCTACCGCATGGAAGATCAGACACTCAATGCCGACATCGGTGGCTTTGTCGGATGTCAGGCAGTGGTCATCGGACGGGGAGTGCATCAGGTGATCAGCAGCACGACAGCCGACCTGTTGACTCTTCCTGATGGCCAGTTCGATGTCAAGCAGGGCGACCCGATTTATCCGATGAACTATACTGTAGCCATTACGGTAGGGCACCGGCACTGGGATGAAGAGGCGTGCACTACGGTCGTAGACAGCCGGAGGCGAATCCCGATGAAGCTCGTCCGCGTCGTAGCAGATGAAGACAAGCCGAACGAGAGAGTCTCTGATCGCCTTATCTTCGAATGTGACTTCACCATGAAGAACGGTGATGACAGCTACACTGCTTATGAGTACAACGATTTCGAGATCCAGATCGGCTGGAACGCGTCTTGCTCTTCCGCGACAGAAAGATTCGCCGGACGCATCTATACTCTCAACGTAAGCCTGGAGCACCAGGTCGTATAACCAGACTCAACAAGAAGGCCCATGCTACGGTATGGGTCTTCTTTTGACGTAATAAACAAATTGAAGAAGGAGGGGACAAAGGTGATTAGCACCGCTTCTGATTTTGAATCGGCAGTCAAGGAACTGACCAAAGACAGGGAGGCTCTTTCACAGACATATAAAGCAGAGATGTCTTCGGAAGATCATAACAAGATATTCCAGGATATCGAGAATGAACTCAATGCAATCTATGAGCATCTCAGGATACTTGAGGATATCAAGAACTACTGCAAGTCAAGCATCATCAAGGCCATCGGAGAAGAGAAAGTGAAGCTCATGGACAAGCTCAAAGTGATAGAGCATGCTTCTGACAGCTTTTCCGATACGTCATGCGTTGCTTACGAAATCGGGTTGAACACAGCTTCTGATATGGAAGTTCGCGATCGCAACGGTGACGTGATCCCGTTCATGCGCAACAACGAAGGCCAGCTTGAAGTTGACGGTCTCGACAGTAGGCATGCCACTATTTCTACTGTCAAGTGCTCTGCCTATGACCAATGTTATTCAAACACAGCATACAATCTGGCATCAGGAGAAGCCTCGCGCAATCTCTATGTGCTTGACAGCCCAATCAACAAAGGCGTTACCGAACTATATGAGATCATGTTCAAAGAGCCAGTGCGCTGCAATTATATCAGCATCAATACAGTCAACTGCGATGCCGAAGATGTCGAGATGTTCCTGAACGCCAGCGGCATGACATCCAAGCTGGACATAACAGAAGGATATATCAATGAGACTCAGATCTATGGCCTGCGGTTCTCGATCAAAGCCATGAACTTTGAGTACCGTGACGTAGTTGTCGATAAGCAAGACGGCAGCAATTTCTTCCGGTTGCTTGATGATGACTACTACAAGAGACGGAATACATCGAAACAGGTGGAATCGTTTGTCGCAGGTACGGACAAGAAGAACACTCAGAGATACGTCAACGATTTCGTAGCCAATGTTGTAAAGGCAGAGAGGAGCGCAGATGGCTAATATCACCAACAGCATAACAGGCGAAAATTATATGGCGGAAACGATCGTATCAACCAAGACAGGCGGGCTGCTTGTCAAGGGCGATAAGCTAGGGAACTTCACTTATGTACCAAACAATGAAATCGTGAGTACACCCGCTGAGAATACCGTATCCGTCAACGGACCTCAGAAGTCATTGTCATACGGCAGCAGGATAGATTCCATAGAGAACCAGAACCAAGAGATCGTGAAGCAAGTAGTATACGATTTCGGTATAGATTCGGTCGTCGCCCGCTACACTTCGCCGAAACCAATCAGCGGGTTTGTATCGTCGCAAATAAACATTGGGGCGTGCAGCTACATTACACTATCGGTAAAGACGTCAGGGAAACTTGATGGGCGCATGGAATTCAGCATCATTGATGGCTCAACCGAGACTCCAATCCTGCCAGAGGAGATGGAGAAGCAGGTCTTGCAGGAAAAGCTGTTCCCAGGAATGCAGACGCGATTCTCTATGAATACGGAAGAAAGCTATACCATCTACAAGGACGGTGCAGCATCATCGCTCACGTATGAGCAAGTATTGGCTATGCCGCTTGATGATGGTGAATACAGTATCAGCTACATATCCAATGGCGAATACAAATACATCCCGGTCAATGAGCAGATACGGCTCAAAGTGATTGCCAGATGTACGGACAACAAGCCTGTACCGATCAAGGCCATGACAATAAAGAAGTTCGGAGGTGAGATGCCATGGCATATATCGGACTGAAGACTGTGCGTGACGCATACATAGACAACCTTGCCGGCAATGGCAGGATAAGCAAGGCAGTAGCGCTGGCCAAGCGCGACCAGGATGAGCCAATCTTCTCAGGCTATAGCGTGCATCCTGAGAGCGAGCCGGACGTTAACGAAATCAACGATGCGCTGAATGACATCCATCTGGATCTCGCGGCGTTGAATAACGAGATAATCCATTCTGCAAGCAACTACATATCGCTTCTGGAATCAGTGATGAATCGTATCGACAGGGTGAATACCAAGGTTCTCGTAGAGGAAGAGCGGATCAAGGACCTTAACGCTATCTGCGGGAACTATAACGAGTTCAAGTCTGTGGTTACATTGAAGGCCAGTGACCTTGCTGGCAGCTTCCTCGCTTATGATGACCGCACTTTTTGTTGTTATGGTGCACTGAAGAAAGTAAGTCCGATCATCATGAGCGTTGAAGGCAATGGTTATGAGGGCAATGCCTACGTAAGAGTGAACGGAGAGTACGCAATAAAGTCTGTCAATACGGCCAATCGCAATTACATGATCGATAATAGCGTATCGACAGCCTGGGAATATTCAAGGCTCACAATGAACAGGAGTGAGGAAGTATATCCAGTTGATGCCAACTTTGATGTCCAGGAAGCGCGTTGTTCTATTATCATCGCCGCTGACGAACGCTTTACTTCGCTTTCCTTCACTAGCGATATCGACAGCGTAATCATTGAGGACATTCTCACTTCCAGCGACAGCGGTGCCAGTTTTCAGTCTGTCATGCGAAACGGGGAGATTCATGTCAACAACATGAATGACAAGTACATCAACAGCAGCTACGCTTATGGCTCCGGTGTCATCAGTTTCCCGGGGACACAATGGCTGAAGCTGGTGCTTCGTTCGGGAGAAGCTTCTTCGGACAAGCTGGCTTTCGACTGGAAGGATGTAGAGCACTCCACTCCGGAAGAAAGTGTCATCGTAGTCAAGGATCTGCCATCCGCAAAACGCCATGTGATCCGTATCAATAATATCGAATTGTTCACTGGAAACTTCTCAACTGAAAGCACGGTTCAGACAGATGAGATCATAGACAAGCCGGTAAAGTCCTTGGCCATCTTCGCAAATGAGTATATCCCGGAACAGTTCGATGGCAAGTACTACTACTGCCAATATATCATGACCATAAACGGCATCGACTATGAGATGGTTCCGATAAACTCTGACAGGAACAATGGCTACAAGATCATCAGGTACTCTGGCCACAGCTCCCAGGACAGCTATGTCAAAGAAGTTTTTGAATCCATAAAGACAGCAAGGCTCACAGTAAAGATGTATACGCAAGACAAAGCACATACGCCATATCTCTCGAATCTCAAGATCTGTTACGGGGAGGAGGCCGCGAATTGAACTACCTCGACATAATCGAGAAGACCACGTACTACAAGGAACGCATCATGAAATCGTTCCTGAAGAAAGGCATGTTCCCGAACAAAGTGACTATGCAGAAGAAGCTGGATGACCTGAATGTAAGACTGGCCATCTATCGCCGCAAGGCAGTTGCGAGCGGCGAGTACTTCAACGCAGATGAATTCAATACTGGTATGGAGGCCATCCTAGAAGATCTCCGTATCTTGTACAAGATAGCGCTTCGGCTGTCGATAGACGAGTACAACAGCCTCCAGTCTTATCTCGATTCCCATCTTGCGGAACTGGAGACATTTGCCAGACACTGTGAGCGCAAGGCCATGTTCGAGATGAACAGCTCATATTTGGGCGAGACTGTATTTCTCCAGACATATGGTTTCGAGATCAGCCGCGAGAACGCTACAGCAACCATAAATCTCGGAGATGTGAAAACCCCGCAGGGATCCAGGGTCGCTTGTATATTCGACGGAAAGAATATCGCTCCGAACAATGTACTCTTCAAGTTCAGTGATAAGTATTGCGCTCCGTATGCATTGAACAACGACTCGTTTGTTATCCCTGGAAAAGCAAAGATCAATGAATATGACTACGATGCCACTGACAACGTGATTGTCAATGATTCCCAGATACTCAAGCCAGAGACATCAGAGAAATTCACTGCCAAAGATGAGAGCGACTATATCATCTATGCCGGCAGGGACGAAGTGACGTTCACTCCTGCTTCCTCATCATTCCATAGATTCGTCGAAAAGAAACCGGGGCAGAGCATCTCGTTCAATGAAGGTGGAAGGCTTGAGTTCCGCGTGCTCAAAGGCTCGTACATACACTTTGACTATTCCGTGGCTCCTACTGTGCAGAACTTCACCGGCTCATCGTTCGATACGATTGACAAGAACGACCAGAAGATCATCCTGGAGTTCGATAGGCCATTCGCAGTCAGTTTCAGTACCAACGGGAAAGTTTATGCTATCAAGCGGCGCGGCGTAACAGAGAAGGGAAATCTCTACTACCCGCATTTCGACAAGCTCTATACCTTTCATATTGTTGAATATGAACGTGGAGAGATGTACACATACAAGGATGTGACAGTAACAATCAGCAACTTGTTACTGAATACTCCGTTGGAGATAAACATGATTGCAATAAAGCTATTGGCTACAGCAGGCGAAGAGGAGGAGGTAGACACGTGATACTCTATAACATGCGCTACCGTGGCCCATACGAGTACGACAAGTTCGTACTGAATACCATGCAGTTCGTGAACGAGACCAAGCGCTTGAAAGGCCAATTGGGAGATACTACGCTTGCCGAGCTTGAAAAGATGCGCGGCAAGCTTATGGATATCATAGACGAAGAAACGAAAGAGAACAGTGTGGGAAGTGAGCTTCTGGCGCTGCGCATCCAGCAATCGATTTAAGGGGGGATATTTTTGCAGAAGAAACTTAATTCAAAACAGCTCATGGATATCATGCAGTCTGCTCAGGATTCTATCACTCAGATAGACAAGGACATCAACTACATGAAGTCCGGTCTATCGAAAAGACTCGAACTTATCCGTAATGTGCAGGACTATAATTCGGAGCAGGTCAACATACTCAGGGAATCAGCTAATGGCGGTGAAGCTTCCAATGGGCGTACGAAGTTCCTATTGGCCAAGGTTGACGCGGTCAGCGGCATATACGATGCTTACGGGCTGACTGTTCATCCTAAGTTTATCAAGGAACCGACCAACATCTTCAATATACCGTCTGCTGCAGGATACATCTACAAGAACAATGCCAGCGTTTACATAGATGATGTCCGGCGTCAGGATTTCAATGACATGCTGATAGAGGACAGCATCGCGGAGAAAGGCGTTGCTTTCACGTATTTCGATCATCCTGATATTATCCTTGATGTGAGAGTAGACGAGAAGGACGAGCTTGGATCCACGGATTTCAATATCATTGAGTTCCTGCCATACATTCCAGGGTCATTCACTGTCAATGCCATCTCGGTGTATACTATGCAGTCTCATAAGAGAGGCAAGATTACGCCAGACTTCTATATCATGCACGATCTGAAGAACTTCAGTGCCGGGCGCATCATGATTGACCAGACGCGTACGCTGTACCGATGCGTGATTTCGATCAAGTTGGATTACAAGAACGATAACGACATGTATCCTTTTGGCATGAAGCATCTGTACTTCCTCAAAGGCAACTACAACGCGAAGTCCAGCATAGTGTTCAAGGCTAACCATGGGAGATATATCGATACTATTGGCGAGAATATCCGCGTGATCGACCAGAACGGCGAATACGATTCCAGCTGCACGGATGAGGGCATCAAGCTTTACATGGATTTCGATGGATTCTCTCCTCGCTACGAGATCACTACATCCCAAGGACTCAATGAGAATCCGCTGACCAAGAACATCAAGGAATTCTATGTAGCTATGCCAGTAGACAGAAGCATCACAAGCATAGAGTTTAAGGATATCAAGAGCGGCAATTAAAGGAGTGTATAAGCGTTGATAGACGAATTGGCAAACAGGGCTGATTGGGACGACGCCCTCAGGCAAGGCTACAAAGGTTCCTATGCGGAATGGCAGCACGACAGGCAGGACTGGATGGACTTCCGGGAAGAGCTTCTGAACGAAACCGCAGGAACGAATGATTTCTATATCTGGCAGGAAAACAAGAAGAAATCCCGCGACCTTGACCTGTCATATAAAGCCGCAAAAGAAATGGGGTTCACAGGAACCAGAGACCAATGGGCCAAGTTCATTAATACGATGCGCGGCCCTTCTGCCTATGAGATATGGGTATCCAACAACTACGAGAACATCCAGGATCTGTTCGGCAAAGAGTCTATCTCAGAGAAGGAATGGTCAGACATGCTTTTCTCTGCAGAATACATGACGAATATTGCATCTGACATGATAAGCAGGATGCTCCACCAGGTCACCGAAGAAGAGACAGATCAGATCATCGACGAAGTAATCGCAGAGAAAGAAGGGAATACGATTTGACTAAGGAATTCGATGTAAGGAATTTCATTTCAGCAGACGCATTTCGCAGAGCATTTTCCCGGATCTGCGACCTCTTTGTAAGGAAGAAGGATGGATACGACCTTTCGAAGAACGACTTCAGCGACAAATATCGCACGAAGCTTGATGAGCTGGAGAACTATAACCTGCCTCCTGCGACCAAGAAGAATCTTGGCGGCATCACTATAGGCGATGGACTTGACGTTGACAGCAACGGCAGGACGTCCGTCATCTTCCCAGATCTTTCGCAGTATGTCACATTCAGGGATATGAAGAATGACAACAACGAGATCGAGCTTCGCTTCACAAAGATAGAGAACGCGGCAAAGCAGAAGCAGAGCAACGACGATGCCATTGATACTGCGCTCATGAGACGGCTCGTCCAATGCGAGAGCAAGGCCACGGATGCAAAGAAAGAGGCAGACGAGAACCTGAAACGTTTCGAAAACTATATCACTTTGAGCGAGCACGACACTGCCATAGCAGAGATTTCCAGCAGGCTCGAAGACAAGGCTGACCTGGGCACGCTGAGCGAAGCGCTTTCAAGGAAGATTACGAGAAGCGATCTCGATGGATCCATCATTAATCTGCTGGACACCATCCGTTCCGAGCAGGACATGGCTGCCGAGGACCGCGAGAACCTGCGGTCAGTCAAGACAGATATTGCATCGCTCAACAACCTGCGGCAGCTTGTAAGCAGGAACAGCGAGGACATCAACTACATTACGCAGGAGATGGGGAACTATCTCACAAAGGATGTCCTGGATGGCTATGTGAAAGCAGAACCAGGCAAGATGCTTTCTGACCGGAACTTCACCAGTAGTGACTGGGATAAGCTGAGAGGACTCCATAACTACACCCTCCCGGTTGCCAACAGGATGACGCTGGGAGGAATCAAAGCCGGCAAGAACGTAGAGGTAGAGGAAGACGGCACGCTGAATATCGAGATTCCTGGAGTAGAGCACTTCGCTGTCAAAGAAGACTCCGATAAGATGATAGGCGAGCTTAGTGACCGCGTCTCCAGCTGTGAAAACAGCACAGCCAAGCATTCGGAAACAATCACGACATTATCATCCTCACTGGAATCAGAGAAGAAGAAAGTAGCCTCCCTTGAAGCTACGGCAAGAGAGCATACATCATCGCTCGCAAGCCTCTCCAGCTACGCTACGAAAGAGGAGCTCACAAGCTTCTTGAGCACGATCAGTAAAACGAAACTGAACATAGACGAGTTCGAGCGCCATCTGGCAACCAAGCTGGGTCCGAATGATTTCAATGACTATGTGAAAGACAAATTCGAGAAGATCGTCTCGATGACCGTAGAGATGAATAACCTGCAGAGAGTCATGAGGAACGTAGAATCGGACATCAACCGTTGTATTGGCCGTATCAGGAACCTAAACAATGCAGTGCTGTCTATCCGGAACGACATCCCTGACAGCCGCACATACGTAAGAACTCAACCAGGGAAAGGACTCTCATCCAATGACTACACGAGCGAAGAAAAGAGTCGCCTCGCATCCGCCGTTGTAGAAAGCGATATCGGCAGCAAGGTTGTAGGGCTTGGAGAAAACAACAAAATAGATCCGAAGTATCTGCCTGAGGAGAACTTCGATATCAAGTTCGTCAACGATATCAATGATGCAGCAATCGGTTCGGAAGACACGCTGTATTTCAACAAGACTGATAAGAAGCTCTATTACTATGACGGCATGAACTTCCACCCGATCCATGACAACTTCTATAACGATAACGGAGTAGACATGCGTACAGAGATGGCTGACACTTATGTCAGGAAAGAAGATGTCCGTCAGGATAATGCCGTTATCGAATCATTACAGAAATACTGCCTGAGTGCTGATGAGAAGATAGGCAACAAGGCCGATCAGGATGTCGATCAAGAAGTCGACGAGATACTCAGCCAAGAACTTGAATCAGAATAAAGATTCCCTATAAACTCCCACAAGTATATTGACTTTCACTTGTGGGAGCTTTATAATAAAAGAGCACAATAGATAAAACGGATAAAACCGTCGAAAGGATGCTGAAAATTATGAAAAGCAAGGACTGGAGAGAACTCTTCTATAACAATTTCAGTGCTGGATTTCCAGACAACGAACGTGATTACGAGCGTACTCTCAGCACGATTGAGTACATGTTGGATGCAGGAGTGAACCAGAGCGGCATCGTAGCCGCGATGACTGTATGCTCAAAGAAGAAGGTCATCCTGAAGGAGTATCTGCCGGACGAGCTATGGGAAGGCAGCCTCATCAAGCGAGGCGAATTCTACTTCCATCATATTCTCCAGCTTCGCCCGGAGCAGCATTTCAACCCTCTGACAGGAAAAGAAGAGAGTCACCAGTTCTACTTGGAAAACAAGATCCGCTTCACCATGTCCGATCTTATCAGCTATTTCATGCGCCAACTCGGCATTGATTATGAGCTCTTGGACAACAAGAAGTTCTCCAGCCAATTCTATCACATGCTGAAGGCTCGCTACTCATTCATCGAGCCTCTGGACTTCGTGCTCGCCTTGATTGACAAGGCAGCTGCGAAACATATGATTATCACAGAGCCATTCGAGCTCAAAGACCAGGGCAACGTAGGAGAGGTCTTCCAAGAGCTCAAGGCACATGTAGCCAATGAGTCAGCCCACGGGAACGGAAAGGAAATTTCCAGATGCTAGTATCAGAGATAGGCGGGGCCACCAAGACAGGCTTCCGCCGCAATATATTCATCGACCGTGACATGACATACGGCCAGCAGATAGAGAAGTACCGCAAAAGATTCGACAACAAGGATATATACACCTGTATGTACAGCTACGAGCATCCTGATAGCATCGAGACCAAGGATATCAGATACAATGAACACTTGGATGGCATGAATGCAATCTCTTCTATGTACTTGGACTTCGACATGGAAGGCAACACAGAGGAAGCCTATGGCAAGCTTAAGTTCCAGTGCGAGCGCGTGCTTCATGTACTTGTGAATATCTGGAAGGTTCCTTCCAAGATGCTTCAGATATACTTCTCCGGCAACAAAGGATTCCACGTTGTCGTGCCTCATGAGATATTTGGCTTGAAGCCGTGTCTGAACATCAATGACGTTCTCAAGCGAGCGGCCATGTACTTCAAGGTCCAGTTCAGTGCTGGTTCTCTTGACACCGCTATCTATGACAGGCGCAGGCTGTTCCGGCTTCCTAACTCAATCAACGCCAAGTCTGGCCTGTACAAAGTACCGATTACGCCAAAGCAGCTCCATGAATTCTCGAAAGAGCAGATGGTTGAATGGGCGAAGGAGCCGCGGCAATACCCCTTTATCGTTCCCAGGTACGTCCCGGAAGCAGCAAGGCAATTCGCTGATGTTGTGAGGATAAGGGAAACACAGAGAGCCAAGCCAAAAAAGAAACTGGAGATACCCAAGGAAAAGCAGAAGATGCTCCCATGCGTAGATCATATACTGCGGACAAGCATTTCCAAGGGCATGCGCAACCGTACCATGGTGGCATTGGCTTCCAGCATCATGCAGGCTGGATACACCCAGGAAGAAACACAGGAGATCATAGAGCAATGGAACGAGCAGAACGACCCGCCTCTTGCAGCCCATGAGCTTCGTACTACAGTATGGAGCGCGGCAAGGGAGATAGATAACGGCAGAGGCTGGGGCTGCAATTCCTTCCGTGAGATGGGATTCTGTGTCGGAGACACTTGTAAACTACAGAGAAAGGCAAGATAAGATATGGCAGAAGATACCAAGAAGAACGCATTGCAGATAGCTTTGGACAAGAACCAGGAAGATCCGTACCAGATTCCTGACGAGGACTTCTTTGCCACGACGCTTGATGATCTCGATGCCTTTGATGAGAAGGCTCACAATAAAGGGGCGGGGTACATCGCTCCGAGCTTTCCCCTGTTCAGCAAATACATGGAGGGTCTGGAGTCAGGCTTCTTCATGTTCGCCGGAGAAAGTAATAGTGGGAAAAGTGGTGTACTCCTTAATCTCATATACGACTTTGCCATGAATGCCGATAACAAGCTGTTCGGTATCTATTTCTCCCTCGATGACTCCGCTGAGGAAATCTATCCTCGTCTCATAGCCATGAACCAGCTCATCCCTATTGGCGTAGGTTCTAAGCCACAGCGTTATCAGGAGATCATAGATGATGACCCCAATACAGAGGAAGCCATGATTGCCCGCACCTTCCTCAACAGAAGAGCCGCCGGCCTCCAAGAACTTCGGGATGCGAGAGAGCATTTCAAAGTAGTGGACTCTAAGAAGATCAAATGCGGAGAGCAGATCTTGAATTACTGTATCAAGCTCCAGAGCTGGATCAAAGCGAAAGATCCGGAAGCCAATATCATCGTGGGCATTGATTCCCTGTCTGACATGAGGTTCTCTTCTCAGCGTTTCGAATCAGACAAGATGCGCAATGACTACATAGCCAGAACGGTAAAGGAATGGGCTGTCACAGTTCTTGACTGCCCCATCTTCGGCAGTCTTCATCTGAAGAAGCTTGGCAGCAATCGCCGGCCCGTCGTAGATGATGTGAAAGAGTCCGGCGAATATATCTATGAGGCATCTGCCTTATTCCTCGTACATAACGACGTGAACAAGAACAAGGAGGGTGCCACTATCTTCGACCGAGTAGAAGGCAGCGAATACAAGCAGCCTGTCATAGAGCTTGACTGGGCAAAGAACAAGAAGTCCAGCTACAAGGGTATCACCTATCACCACTTCACTACTGACTATTCTAAAGTTACTGAGTGCAGTGAGGAGCAGAACGAGAGATTCCGTATATTAGCGCAGTCGCTGTAACAGGAGAACATATGGATATCTACCAGTTCTGGAAGCAGAGAGAGAAGCATGAGCTGTTCCTCAAAAAGAAAGGATTGGCTCAACTACGGAAAGCAAGGCATCGGCTCGAAAGATACACGACAGAAAGGGGAGGCCATGAAAAGGAAAGGGAAGGACTTCTGCATCCAATGCAGGCGCGAAGTGGAATACAAGATCAAGACTGTTCATATACATAAGACTATTCTCGGAAAGAAATACAGTTTCAAGATATTCAGGGCTGTCTGTCAAGAGTGCCATGGCAAGGTTAGCTTGCCTGACTTGATAGATCTTAACGTGAAGAAAATTGAAGAACAGTACTACCAATACAAAGAAACAGAAGAAGGGAAAGATGATAAACATGATCATGAATCTTAATGTAGGAACGAAGAACCCGAACGTAATCCTCGGAAACCGCCACGATGTATGCCTTGTCTGTGCCCGCGAGAAGGCTATCGCAGAAAATATCCCCGTCGCTGAAGCCGCAGAAGATCTGCATGGACATCTTGAAGGCAAGTATGTCTACCGTGTTCCTGTGAACGGCCAGCGCCTCATCATCTGCAAGGAGCATATCAAACAGATCCTGGACGACATTGAAGAGATGGGCTGATGGACATTTATCAGTACTGGAACTCCAGACGCAGAAAAACACGCGCTCTGAAGTTCGAGAACAATAACGTCGTAAATTCCTCCATTATCTTCACGGACGTTCCCCAGTTGTCTAATACCGGGGACGTTCGTATTGATTTGAAATATCTTAAAGAAAGAATAAACGGTTCTTTATACGATGATTTAACAGGAAGGCACATTCAGACGGAGAACAGGAAATTCGATGACTACGTCAAGAACAACTCAATCAATCCTGTGGCTCTCGGCCTTCCCGTGAGGTAAAATGACTATGGATATCTTTGAATACTCGCAGGCACAAGAAAAGAAACAGCAAGGACTTGCTGGAATAATCCAAGACATAACAGATAAATACTTCGGAAAAATAATGAATCGAGCAACGTTACAGCAAATGAGGGAAGATTTCCTTAATTACGGTATCTATGCGTCGATAGACTGCCCTGACTTGTGTAATGGAAGATGTAACGGTATAACTATAACGCAAGAAGTAGACTGTCAGGATTTATCTGATCCTTTTGGAGGGATGCCGCATGTCAGGATTCCGAGAGCGAGAAGGATGACAATAAGGCCAGCTTTGTATTGGTAGGTGAATTAAAATAGAAGCCAAGCAACTGCGCGTACTGGAAAGCCTTTGTCGAGTCATCGAAGGAATTCAGTGTGTAGTAGATAAATACAAAGGCAAGAATATGAACAAAAAGAACATTGAGATGCTAGAGCAAGACCTGTATCTTCGAGGTCTGAATGATACACAGGTCGAATACATAATAGACGCAATCAAAGATACTGCACATGCTAAATGGCTATGGTCTAATCAAGGAGGGGCATGATGGACATTTTTGAATATTATGTGCAAAATACAGAGCGCAGAATCATCGAAAGCATCGACACATACATTCATGAGCTTTTTGGTAAAGAAATAGAAAGCCCTCTCAGCCAGCTTGTCAGCTGTCATTTGCCAAAAATAACATCTCAATTCAAAGTAGATGATGGTCAATGCACTGCCCCGCTGCATTCTCGTGACTAAGATAAATTTTAGATAGGAGGGAGCGGCGGCTTCCCCCCCCCCACCTATAGAGATGGGGGCGCCCACGCCGCGATTTCAGATGGACATTTTCGACTATTGGACGATGCGAAGGAAAGCCCGCGCAAGTAACAGCTGGCGAGACACGGAAGTTTATGCCGTCAACGTACAGAGAGTCAACGTACAGAGTATCGTAGATATCATCGAAGATACGATTCGGAGATATTTTGGTAGAAGAATAAACCATTCAACCCTTAGCCAGATACAATTCGACCTTGTAGCAAAAGGCCTAGACAGAAACATGGCCCAGCGCGTCATAGAAGTAATCCGGGACACACCACCAGCTGACTGGGACTTCGAGGCCTTAGCCGAGGCCTTAGCCCATGATTATGTCGGAGACACGATATTCGCTATATCCCACTAAGAAAGGATCGACCACTGTGAAGAAGCCGAAAACACCTCAGGATGTATACGGATACCAAACACGCTGTCCTGAGTATCATAAATGTCCGATCTGCTATGGATGCCGCAACTTCAATCCTTCTGTGGCTCGTTGCCTTGAATGTGCCAAGGAAAAGAAGAAGAACATCTGCGACACCCAGAAGCATCAGGCAGACAAGATTGCCAAGCTACTTAGCTTCAGCAATCAAGAAATCTAAAAAAGAGAGGAAAACAAAAATGCTTAAAAGAGAAGAATTCGCGTCAATTCTGAAAGACGATAAAGATCTTGGCCGCCACCTGGTTATGCTTAAGGAACCGTTCTCAGGTTTTGTCTATGAGGCTATCACCGAGTACGGTGATATAGGGAAGCTGAAAGAAGCCAATCTGGTTGCAGATTTCCTGATTGCTCGCCTCAAGAAACGTGGTATGTATGAGGATCCAAGAAACGCAGAGTGGATGGCTATCACTTACGCAGCTACGATGGTACACAACCTGTTCTACGACGGCAGCATTACATCCCTGTTCCTTGCAAGGCAGAACCTCAAGGAGATTGCGAAGATGGCTCACATGAAAGAGAATCACTTCGAGTTCATATGCCAGCATATCGAGGGACAGCTCGGGGATGATTGCCCTGTACCTATGTGCAAGGTAAAAGAGGATTCCCCGCAGGGGATGATGGCTCTGGCTCGCTGGTTCGTCGTAGAGATGAATGGGGAGATTCCTGTTACAGAAGTCGAGGCGGAATCATGATCGTATTGACAGCAATATTCAGTTGTCTGATCGGAGTAACAGTTGGTATGTTTCTGACATACCAGTTGATGATCTCTTATGATGAATTCAGGGATGGAACCGGCAACAACTTCAACGACTTAGAAGCGGCGCTTCCTTCGAACTATACGATAAACGATAATGCTATCGTGAAGGACGAACCTAGAAGGCTCGTAGGAGATACCGACGAGATCCGGGCTATCTTTGCCAAACGTCGTCAGAATGCCCGTAACTAAAACAGATTGGAGGATTTTTAATGGGATACCTCTCAACGAAACATTTCTCTAAACTCTGGAAGAAAGCCCTTCGTCTTTTCGTGAAGAAAGAAGAAGGGAAAGGACTCTCCGCGAATGATTTCGATGCAGAAGCAAAAAAGAAGCTTGACGGAATTGAGGCCGGCGCCGAGAAGAATATCATCAAAGGTATTAAGGGAAACAGCGGTAATACATTAGCAATAGACTCAGACGGTAACGTAGGTATCACAGAAGAAAACTTAGGAATAGATTTTGTAAAGAAAGAAGAAGGAAAAGGGCTTTCTACAAACGATTTCGATACAGAATCTAAAACAAAATTGGACGGCATCGAGGCTGGGGCTGAAAAGAATGTAATCAAGGGTATCAAGGGAAGTGATGGCAATGTATTAGCTATAGATATTTCAGGTAAAATAACTATCACTAAAGACGATGTCGGGTTAGATAAAGTAAACAATACTCCGGACAGTGAAAAATCAGTCGCGTATGCTAATGCAGCATATGCAGCTGAACACGTACCATGGTCTGGAGTAACTGAAAAGCCAACAACTCTTTCTGGCTATGGTATCACAGATGCTCCGACTAAAACAGGTAGTGGTGCTTCCGGTACTTGGGGTATCAATGTTACCGGTTCTTCCGGTTCTTGCTCTGGTAATGCCAAAACTGCTAGCTCTTGCACGGGAAATGCCAAAACCGCTACTAATGTAGCTTGGTCTGGAGTTACAGGCAAACCTACTTCTCTCGGCGGATATGGTATCACAGATGCTCCGACTAAAACAGGAGCTGGTGCTTCCGGTACTTGGGGTATCAATATCAGTGGTAATGCCGCTACGGCATCTACGGCGGCACTTCTTGGAAAAGGTGGTGCGGCATCCGGCGGCATGAAGTTCTTTTGGAAAGGCCAAGGTGGACAACCTACTTGGCTCTGGGGTGGAAATGACCCGGGAACTGATATGTATGTGTATAACCCGTCAAACTTCAGCGTAAACTATGCTAAAAGTGCAGGGAGCGCAGGCTCTTGCACTGGAAATGCGGCATCTGCTACTAAGGCCACCAATGATTCCTCGAATCGGAATATAGTCAATACCTATTATGCGAAGGCCGGGGACGTAATGACAGGCGGTATCACTATGAGAATGACTGGCGTAGCAAACAAGGCAGCCAAGCTATCCTCAACGCAGTACATGGGTATACCGTTCTGTGCTAGTGACGGCAACGGTACAGCAAATAGACTCGGGTTGTTGGAGTGTTCTGTTGATACTAATGGGCAAACCGCTATGATCTTAAGTGCTTATACATTCGCATCGGGAAGTAAGGCCAGGGGAAGTATTGCAGTTTATAATAATAACGGTACTGTAGCTGCTACTGCTCCTACCCCCGCCACTGCTGACAATTCCACTAAGATTGCAACAACAGCATGGGTAATCAATTTCCTTAAGTCGAAAAAGCTCATAAGCTAAGAAGAGAGGGAGAACACTTGGAAGAGAACGAATATACAGAATCTGAATACACTCCGCCCGAGTCATATTTTCTGGCGTCTTTTGATGAGCAGAACCGCCTCGAAGATTTTGTCTTGATCGACGGCGACCTTACAGACGACAAGTACAACGAACTGGTTGCCGACGAGTATGTCAAGATATCGGAGACAGACTGGAAATACTACCAGGGCTATATCGACAAAGGCGAATACGGCAATGGATATATCCGAGATCCGGAAACGAATTCTCCGGTATCTGCTCCAGAATCTTCGTATGAACAGATTAATACGGTGAAGAAGGAATACGAGGAGCAGGTGAAAGAGCTCAAGGACTCGTTGGTTACTGCTATCTTGAGTAATGATGAAGAGCTTGTCAGCGAGCTCAAAGAAGAATATGCGGCACTGATGCAGGAATATATGAATTCACTGGAGGAAGCGAACAATGGCTAAAATCAAGAGATGTCCGTTCTGCGGCAAGAAGCTGGATGCGAAAGGCCGTTGCCAGAACAAGAAATGTGCTGACTACAAGCGCACACAGATTCTCGAAGAACAAGAGAAGGAAGAAAATAAGCCGTGAAGCTGACAGAGAGACAGCTCTATCATTACATGAGATGCCCCATATACTATCTGGGCGCGTATGAATATGGCCTTACCCCTGTAGAACAGCCAAGCATGAACAAGCTCCTAAATAAAGTGGCTCATGCTTTCTGCTCCCGATTGGCCGCGCAAGTTGTTCCCTCAAAGAAAGACGTGCAGAAGATGTGGGACAGGGTTTGCGGCGAGAACAAAGAGTACATCACTGACAAGAGGGTCGTAGACGGAATCACGGCCCTCATGCAGATGTATCGCTGGGCAGAGGATAAGCAGCTCATGATCGGCAGCACCAATATCCCGTACAGCATCGTATTCAATCAGGAGCATCCTATAGAATTGACAGGAACGATAGATATAGTGGCGGTCACTCCTGACAAGAAAATGGAACTGCTTGTTTTCGATTTCGACAGGAGAGCGCCTGACAGAGCTGTCATGGATATGAAACTCAAATACACCATGGATGCTTTCGCTTTCAAGAAGCTCATGAATAAAGATATAGGTGTCCATATCCATCATGTCCATACGGCGCAGGACTTCTTCACATACAGGGCAAACGATGATTTTCTGCGGCTGGAAAGTACCGTAGTGGCTATAGGGAAGTGCATCGAGAACAAAGTATTCTTCCCAAGGGAGAATACATTCTGTTCTTCCTGCGACATGAAGAACTACTGCCGAGCGTGGTATAAATAAAGAGGGGAAAATATGAGAATCATAACACTGCCAGAAGATTGTACAAGAAGAGAGTTCCTGCTATGTACGAAGACGGCGCTCAAAGCACTGACTCCATTTGGCAAGGCTCTCGTGATCGTCGACAAAGATGATATCAAATACGGAGAGAGCGACAAAGATGGCACGCACTGCTTCCAATACTTCTCAGATCGATGGCCTCCCAAACAGATTATGGAGGGACAGGAAGCAGACCTGATTGCCATCGAGGACTCAACGCACTTCTCAAAAGAAGGCATAGAAGAACTATTGCCGGCTTTCCTCGGGAAAGAAAACGCTATCCTGCTCTTGAGGCAGAAGCGTAGAGAGAAGTAGTGATAGTAGTATGGAAGATTTGTTGTTGTTTTTGTTGATTTTGATTTTGTTTTATTGTGAGGAGAATGACTAACATGGCTATGGAGATCTCGGAGCGCGTAGGACACGCCGCTAAAAATACTGTTACAGGCAAAGAGTATGCTGTAGAGCCTGCTTCTGACAAGAAGATCGGCGTAAAGAAAAAGAAGTCTGCCGCCAAGAAGACTGACAAGAAAGGAGGCAGAGCATGAAACTTGAAGCTATCGGAACTAAGCTCATCGTAGAGCAGGAGATCGAGACAGAAAAAGAGAACGAGTTCGGCATCATCATTCCGAACCAGCCGAAGAATGCAAAGAGCCAGATCGCAAAGGTTATCGCCGCGGGCGAAGGACTCACGCTCAATGACGGCACGGTAAAACCGTTGACTATCAAAGTCGGCGACCGTATCATCTATGAGAAATTCGCCGGTACTGTCATCAAGTACAAAGACAAGGAATATCGCGTCATTGACGAGCGCGATGTTCTTATTAGAATTGCTTAATTCTTTCCAAGTGCCTCTTGTATTCGCTCACAAGTGATGTTATAATTTACAGTAAAGTAGATTACTCACTTATAGAGCGTTTATGAGAGGCATTTTTTATGGCTACTACAAGAAAAAAGAAAACAGCTTCCAGAAAGCTGCCAAAGCAAGGAAAAGTCGTACAGCTCAATGTCGTTGACGGCATACGCTACAAGACGAAATCTATTGCTGATACCCATAAAGCATGGGCGAAAGACAAGCTTGTAAAGAGCTTCACACTACCGTCAGCTTCTGAAAGTAAGACTAAGAGCAAGTACGGCGCCCTCAAGGCAGAGGTCAACGGGCGCGTCTTTGATTCCATCATGGAAGCGAAGTTCTATGTGTACCTCCTGCATTTGAAGCAGGATAAAGAGATCAAGAAATTCGAATGCCAGGTCGAGTATGAGCTCCAACCTAAATACCGCAGCAAGCATACTGGCAAGATTGTCAGGGCTATCCATTACATCCCTGACTTCGTGATCACGAAGAACGACGGCAGCATCACAGCTATCGACGTAAAAGGCCAGGAGACAGAAGTATTCAAGCTCAAGCAGAAGCTATTCGAGTACAAGTATCCGGACATCGAATTCCATTGCGTCCAATGGAGAGCGTCTTCCAATGACTGGATGACGCTCGATGAAATAAAAGAAATACGAAAGACAACGAAAAAGGCTACGAGAAAAAGCGGATAGGGGAATAAGAGACAACGTCGCAAGAAGTATTCAGCGACACTAATGTTAAAGGCGCGGACGTCTTTCTCGTCCACGCAGAAGAATGGAGTGAGGTAGAAGACCTCATAATGGACTACAAACTGCAGTTCAACGAGAATCCGACTCCGCAGGAACTTGCGACGAGCAACTCTGCTGGGGAGCAGTTGATAAAGAAGTTTGCCCCGCTCTTCAAGAAATATCTGATCCTGATCCAGACAGGGCATATAGACTTCAAGGACAAGGAGATGAAGCGTTTTGTTACCTGCTTCATCCCTGAGACAAATCTGAAGATGGCTCTCAGGAGAGACCGCCAATCAAAGAAGATGCGCCACGAGATATTGAACCGTTTCAATTTCGTCAAGGAGACATACGGGATGCAACAGAAAGAGGAGATCATCTCGGACCTCCAGATGTGTTTCTTCATACTGGCGAAGCGCTACAAGCAGATGGGCAGGAACTTCTGCGGATATCTCTACAATGTCTATCTCTATGAGGTAGTCAGACATATCCAGGGGTACATCAAGAACCCGGGCAATATCCATTACAACAAGCTGGAGTACGAGGACTTCATGAAGAACAGCGAGGAGAAGGCGCTGGACAGCGAGTTCGAGGACAGGATGTACGAGGACTCCATGGGGCTCCCGGGCAGTTCGTGGATCAGTGGCTTGGATTGCAGTGAGACGTTCACTTGCTTGGATCCGTTCGAGCGCAAGCTCATTGTCAAATATTACTTAGAGGATTACAACGACAGGCAGATAGCCGAGGAGTTCTGCATGCCGGTCAATGCCTGCAATCAGGCCCGGCGCAGAGCCACGTTCAAGCTGGCTGACGCACTTGGCGTCTCTTACGACAGAATACAGAGGAGCCGCAAGAGCGGGAAGAAAGCGCTGCTAAGACTCGCTTGCTGATATGTTTTACGGAGGGGGATATTTTTGGAGGAGATTTTTGTTCCTGTTGTTATGCTGAAGCATGGCAACTGCGAGGGAGAAATATTCTTTGCTGGCTCAAGGGCCATGCTCATGGACAGCCTTGAAGCCAATGAGTTCACTGAGTTCTTTGTCAAGGACGAGCAGGGAAACCGCGTTTCCGATGTCTTGATCCGTTCTGATGATATTGATGTGCTTGAAATCGAAGTACAAGATGAGATAGCAGAAGAGATTCGAAACATAAGAGAGGCTAAAGCTAAAGTCGTGGATATCACTGGCGTACTTGAGAAGGTTGGAAGATCTGAGGTTCCACCATTGAAGGAATCCCGCGTCCATGACCCAATTCCTCTCATGAACGAGATTGATCCCAAGACTTGGAGCCATGCAAAGCTGGAGCCGATAGGAAGAGCGCTCATGGCTATGCTCGCAGAGGCATATCCGAAAGCTGACGGCAAAGCAGAGAAGCTTTTCAAAGAGCTTATCTACTTGGCTATGGACGCCGCCGAAGCAATCAAGTTCTTCCTAGATGCTTATGACAGCGCCCGTCATGGAGACAAGATCATTGCCAGATGTGTCAGCGCGGCTATCAAGGGATGGGCAGAGGCATTGGCTTTCGATGATCTGGTCATCCTGAATACGCTCAAAGATTCAGAGCGCAGGGACTTCGTCCTGGATGACGTATTCACCACGGCTCTTGACGGTATCGAAGCCGGCGTAAAAATAAAGCACTAACAAAAAAACCACTGAGCTGGGTAGTCTCAGTGGTTTTTTGTCTATACGCTTGGTCAACATCAGCAAAACAGGAATGGCTGCATACATTAATAAACAAACCAAGCGGGTTCTCTGTAGTAAAATGAGCTGATAATATTTTACCACATCTGACCGCAGGAATCAATCACTGCTTGATGATACCCTGCTCTTTCCACCACAATGCCTTGCCGCGCAATACGTCTCCGCCTCTGGAACCATCAGTCGCGGTAGGGTTGTAGCTCGGGGACTCATCCGTCCCAAGGAACTCAAGGTCACCACGGGTATCACCGTCACCATATCCATCGTTCCACCAGGCATACGGAAGATGGATGTCAAGGCCGTCTTCGTTGTTGGCCGCTTCTCCATGGGTCATGACATGATCTTTGTCGATTGTGAGCCACAGACCTTCGCAAACAGCTACGATTGCCTGAGCCATGGCATCAATCTGTGCAGTAGTCGGCGGCTCGCTCCCGATCCAGCTGGATCCAGACTGATACCCGCAGGTCAGGGAAAGTCCGACCGCTCCTGAGTTCCTGGCATAAGTATGAGCCCTGACATCGTCCAGACCTCCTCTGACATACATAGTCCCGTCTTCGTCGATGGCTACATGATAGTCGTTGAGATAGCACTGCGATTCGTCACCGTTAGCATAGTGGCCTGCAGTCCAATGGAGATACACCTTCGGGTCACGGTCGTACCTTCCAGCCTGCTCCCAGATAGATTCCCTGGCCTGACATGCCATCTCATAGAGTTCCTGTACTGTTACTTTTCTCATTATAAAATCACCTCTCTTAAGCAGTATTACCAAAAATTAGCGCAAGTAACCATTGACACTTGCCAGAGATTAAGCTATAATAAGCATACAAAGTTCCGAACTGTTCGGAACAAGAAAGGAGACTGATGATGAGAGAAGGAATGGTAAAGCTCACGGCTGTATTCACAGAGAAAGAAGCCGCCGCCATCAGAGAGGCCTGCCATAAAGACAGAAGAACAGTAAGCAATTTCATCCGCAAAGCGGTTATGGATAAACTGGAGGTGTTGAAATGCAGTGGAAAATCAAACGGCACAACGAACTGACCGTACGCCATCTCATGAAAGCTATCCCGTGTGGCAGACTTTTAGCCGAAGTCCTTGAGAGCAGGATGACTCCTGGCATTCCTGAGAAGCTCCTCCATGACCCGAAGAGCCTTCTTGAGAATCCTTACGATATCGAAGGCATAGAGGAAGTCGCGAGGCAGATCATCAAAGCAGTATGCGACAGTCATTTTCTCTATATCTACGCTGACTATGATGTTGATGGACTTACGTCCGGGTATATCATGAGCAAGTTCTTGGGAGAACTCGGCGGTAAGGCGGTAGTTCATTTTCCCGAGAGAACAGAAGGATACGGTCTCAGCATGGAGTTCTGCAAAGAAGTTGTTGAGAGTAAAGAGTCTCGCGCTATTACAGTTATCACTGTAGACAATGGCATTGCCAAGCATGATGAAATCAACTTCCTCAAAGAACATGATATCAATGTGATCGTTACTGACCACCATGAGGCCGACAAAGTATCAGGAATCCCCAATGTTCCTGTATGTGACCCAAAGGCTTCCAAGAACAAAGTGGGAGAACATCTTTGCGGCGCGGGCGTTGCGTGGAAAGTCTGCTCCGTAGTAGAGGATATACTTGAAAGAGAATACGGATTAGAGAAAACCGATCGCATGTCCAGGTACATTCCCTATGTAGCGCTTGGCACCGTAGCAGATGTCATGCCGATGGTTCCTGAGAACATGGCTCTGATTAACCTCGGACTCTATATCATTAACGAAAGAAAGAGTCTCCTATTCAATTGTTTCATGAAATATCTGCAGAAAGAATATATCAACGCAGAAACATTTGCTTGGGAATTGGCTCCTATGCTTAACGCATGTGGACGTATGGGAGAAACGAGAACGGGCGCGAATCTATTGCTTTCTGATAGCCAAGACGAGATCTTGGAAACACTTAAGGAGATAGACGATCTGAACTACAAGAGAAAGAAGCAACAGAACGATTTCATGGCTGGTATTGAAGAACCTTCTAATGAAGATAAAATTGCTCTAATAGAGCTGGACAAAAACAGTTCAGGGATTGCTGGCCCCGTAGCCGGAAGGATAGCAGAAACGTATCAGCGCCCGGCTATTGTATATCACGAGGCCTATGACAGCGATGGCGAGCCAGTCTACAAAGGCTCTGTACGTTCTGTTCTTGGTATCGATATTCTGTCATTCCTTAAGAGAGAACAAGAGAGAGGAGTCATCAAGCAGGCTGGTGGCCATGCGGGGGCAGCAGGCATCACCTTCTACCGCAGTGATAGCAAAATGGCTCAGTTCATTGAAGACGCAAGGACAGCTCTCAAGGATCTGAAGCCCATTGAGAAGACAATCACGCTTGATTCGGAAGTAACCTTCAAAGACTTGACCACCGACAACATGGACGAGCTTGCACTTATCCCTTACGACAAGAGCATCTGTCCAGCCCCCAACTTCTACATGAAGGATGTGGTCGTGACAGCCAAGCAGCCGTTCAAGAACAAAGACCACCTCGTCCTCGAAGCCAAGGACAAGGAAGGCAAGAAGCTGACTCTGGTAGGTTGGGGGATGTTCCCCGACTACGCCAAGATTGGCAAGCCCGAGAAGATGGACATCGCGGGCTCTATTAGCACCGTAGGCTTCAATGACTTCACCACGAAACGGAAGAAAGACGATATCACATTCAGGATAATAGATATGAAAGCGAGCTGATCATATGTCCGATTTTGTTCACCTGCATGTACACACAAGCTACAGCTTCTTGGACGGGTTCAATTCTGTGGAAAAATGCGTAGCAAGGATCAAAGAATTGGGCATGACTGCCTGTGCAATTACGGATCACGGAGGCCTTCAGGGCTGTTACGCCTTCAATGAGCAGTGTCACAAGCAGGGAATCAAACCACTGCTGGGGGTTGAAGGATACTACACCAAGTCTATGTGGAACATTACCAAGCCACTAGAAGAGCGCCGGAAAGACGCAATCAAGAAAGCTGTCGAAGCCGGAAAGATCACTCTTGAATGGACTCAGGATAAGAAAACCAAGAAGAGCGAAATCAATGAAGCCGTAAAAGACTACATGTACGATACAACCGGCCATCATATCCTCTTCATCGCCAAGAACCGTAACGGCTGGCATAACCTTGTGAAGCTTACTTCAGAGGCTGCCCAGTATGGAAAGTTCAACGGGCGCTATCACTGTGACATGGAGCTCATCCGCAAGTACCATGAAGATATTATCTGCACTGCTGCATGTATCAGTTCCTATTCCAGCCATATGATTCAGCAAGGTAAGGAAGACGAAGCCCGCCAATATCTCATCGATCTCAAAAAAATTTTTGGCGATGACTTCTATCTTGAGATACAGCCGCTCAACATCGAGAAGCAATGGCAGACTAACTTGTATTACATGCAGATGGCCAAAGAACTCAATATCAAGACCGTAGCCACCAACGATGTCCACTGGACATTAAAAGAAGATTGGTATGATCATGAGGTCCTGCTCTGTATAGGCACTGGAAAGTATATAGACGATCCAGACCGTATGAGCTATTCCAATGATTTCTGGATCAAGTCAGAAGAAGAAATGGTCGAGTCATTCGAGGCACAGCAGATCTCTATGGCGGCTCAAGAAGAGTACAAAAACTTCTATATGGCCGCCCTCGCTGAAACAGCCAAGGTAGCCGACAAGGTTGACGGCAATATCAAACTTGGATATGACCATCCGATCTTCCCAGAAGTAGAAGTGCCTGAAGGTATGACAGCAGAGAGCTTCCTTACTTATCTCGCTTACAATGGCATGTACAGTTATCTGTCTCGTCATCCTGAATGCAACAGATTTGAATATGAACAGCGTCTTGCTTACGAGCTGGATGTTATTAACTCGAAAGGATTCGCGCCATACTTCTTGACTGTGCGCGAGTATACTTCATGGTGCGTAGAAAACGGAATCCTTGTTGGCCCTGGCCGTGGTTCAGCAGCTGGTTCTCTAGTTCTGTTCTCTCTCGGAATAACCAAACTGGTTGATCCAATCAAGCACGGGCTCTGGTTCTCTAGATTCCTAACTAAGGATAGAGTAGACCCGCCGGACGTCGATATGGATTTCTCCTGGTCTCGTCGTCCCGATGTCATTCAACATCTCAAAGATTATTACGGAGAAAACAAGGTTGCCCATATTGGGACTTTTTCCGTATTAGGCGTCAAATCTGGCATCACTGACGTTGGCCGCGTACTTAAAATTCCTTTGAATATAGTCAAGAAAGTCACTAAAGACTTAGACGAGATTATGGGGAATCCTGCTGCAGGTTTTTCTTTTAAGGACTTAGATGCGTTAGAGAAAGATAACCCAGATGCCTATGCCAAATTCCAGGCAATAGAAAAAGAGAATACCGAGATGTTTCGGCTGGCTCGCGCCTTTGAGGGCACTCCTCGCAATACTGGTGTTCATGCTTCCGGCATTCTTGTTACTCCGATGCCTGTTACTGATGTAACTCCAGTTATATATGATAAAGAAGGCAATGCTATAACGCTCTTCCCAAAGGAACCTATTGAGGCATGTTCCATGATTAAGCTAGACATCTTGGGGCTCAAGACTTTAGATGTCATACAGAAAACATTGGATAACATAGGAAAGACCATTGAGGACTTATACAAAGCCATCTACGACTTGGATGATGAGAAGATTTTCAAGATGATAGCTCAAAAGAAAACAGGCGCAGTATTTCAGCTTTCCTCTGATATGATGAAAGGTCTTGTATCTGATATGCAGGTATCTGAGTTCAGCGATATTATAGCGACAAATGCGTTGGGTCGGCCTGGTCCGCTCGCTAGCGGACTAGGAGACAATTACTCAAAAGTTAAGACTGGCAAACAAGAAATGACGGTTCCGCTTCGTGGAACTGAAAACATTTTTGGAGAAACCTATGGTGTCCCGTGCTATCAAGAGAGTTTGATGCAGGTATCAAGGCAGGTCTCCGGATTTGATGATATGCAAGCCGATTCAATCACGCGCAAAATTATTGGAAAAAAGAAGAAAAAGCTCTGGCCACTTCTTCTTCGCTGTCATATTTACGGAAAGAAAAACTGTGAAGGTCCAGAAGGATGGGAGAATGATGACAATGCTCCTTGGTATGATCCGGAAGGCAAATACGGAGGAGAAATTAAAGGTGCTCTGGCGAATGGTTATACTGCTCAAGAACTCCTTGAGTACTTCAATAGGATTGAGAAGTTTTCGGAATATTGCTTCAATAAAAGCCATAGACTTTGTGTGGCCTAACTTGGTAACAAGTTAGTGAAAAATCGCTTAAATTGCTGGAAACCCCTAAAGCTCATCTTGCTACAGCGTAGTCTGCAAAGACAAGCGCGAATGCCGCGAAAGCAGAAAGAAAAGATGAGATGGCCTATGCTGAGATAAAAGCCGTATTCACAATGGTGCTAAGGGTCGTAACAATGGGCAATCAGCAGCGAAACTCCTGAATTAAAAATTATTGCTTGTCATAATAAAAAATAATATAATAAAGAAAAGAGGTGACTAATATTATGACAAAAGCAGAAAAGCGTATGTACAAGAATATGTATAAAGAGCGGCAGTCTGGAAGAACCAGTAGAGAATCCGCAAGAATCTTGAAAAAGAAATTTGGAATGAAACTGGCAATAGAAGTTATTACAAAAATGCTGACAAAGATTGCTCCTAAGAATGATTGTCGGTACAATTATAGTCCTGAGCAGATTCGTATACTGTCAAGAATGTATCGTTCAATAGAAAACACACACAAGATAATAAGTTACTTCAATAGAAAAAACAAGACTTCTCTAACCTATCATGGACTTACAATTCTCATGTGTAAACTTGGTGTCAAAAAAGGACGCCGTAATGGAAGAAGTCTTTGTCACTACACAACAAAACAAGAATTGGAGATTATTGAAGAATATCGCAAGGGCTCAACAACAATCAAGCTTGCCTTAAAATATGGCTTCAAGACGCCCAAATCTATTAGTGACATTTTGAAGAAACATGGCAAAAAAGCAAGAGATCAAGCATTTGAACGAGCAAATAGCGTACCTTACGCAGACTTTTCTTTTGCCAAACTCGATTCAGAATTCAAAGCTTATTATGTTGGACTATTATTATCTGATGGATATAGGACGCGAGGGTTCATCGGATTACAAATGGCCGATGAAGACGTAATTCGTTTTGTATCCAGAACACTAGGAGTAAAGTACCTGACGATACCTATCTCAAGAAAGATGACAAAGCCTATGTATCGAGTTTGCATCTACGGTAAAGAAAGATGTCAGCAGGTTGAACGATTTGGGATAGTACCTAAAAAAAGCTTAATCATCGGTTCTCCAGAACTGAATAATGATGAGTATCAATATATCCCATATATACTTCGTGGATTACTGGATGGCGATGGATGGGTTCGTAAGGACGGAAAAGAGTTTTACTGGGCAACAGCATCAGCGAATTTTGCATTTTGGATTTACAATGAACTCTGCAATCTTGGAATGCAAAAATTAAATATCAATTTTGTGCCAAATGGAAGTGCTGGCATATGGTTTATCAGAACAGGATTACAAAATAATGTTGGCCTCCTAAAAGATATAATATATGACAAGCCTTTTGGGATGCAACGTAAATACAATCGTATTTATCAAATTCAGGATGACGTTCAGAGACTATAATAGCGACGCCCCGGAGGGGCGGTGGTGTAGTCCAGACCGCAACACTTAATAAGTGGCTTGTGAAAACAAGTGCGGTGTCGGCAGTTTCGTACTCTATAATCTCATACATGACTGCTTATCTAAAGCTATATCATCCTACAGAATTCATGGCCGCTAATCTCTCCGTTTTCGGTGATGACCCTGATAAGCTCACTTCCCTTCTTGATCTGGCCAAGAAGATGGGGATTAAAATCCAGACTCCTGATATCAATATCTCTGGAGAGGATTTTACTCCGAACGGCAACTCTATCTTGTATGGCCTATCAGCTATCAAAGGGGTAGGGGATTCCGCTATTCCAGATCTGCTCAAGAACCAGCCGTATAATTCTCTATTTGATGCAATGAACAGACTACCTGCTAAAGCTTTCAATAAGCGCATCGGTATAGCTCTCATAAAAGCCGGCGCGTTTGACTGCTTCAACGAGAACCGTATGGAAGTCATCAATGAATTCCACGACCTGCGAGGAAATAAAGATAAAGACGATCCGCGCTATGACGCTGACTTCTACGACAAGAACTCCTGCATGGAGATGGAGCAGGAGGCCCTGGGCGCATACGTCACCTACCAGCCTTGGTGGAATACCGTGGAGCCGGGCACAACAATCGAAGAGATTTGTGAAGTTGTCGCCGTCAATGAAATGAGGGACAAGCGCGGCGGGCTTATGGCCAAGGTTACGCTCCGCGCTCGCAACAGTACTTTTGAGGGGGTTGTCTTTGCCAGCAAGTACGGCCCCATCAATGATCTGTTCAATAATAACTACTATCTCAAAGTGAAAGGCAAAAAACAAGAACCAAACAAATGGAACCCGACAGGCTCTTTGAATATCAGTGATGCCAAATTAGTAGAAAAAGAAACAGCATGATCTTGACCGCCCATTAATCTTGGGCGGTTTTCTTTTATACTCAAAGCACGCTGATAGGCACTCCATCATTGGTAATACATCAATAGGTATAAAATTCTATTGATTATTTCTGAAGGAGTGCTTTTTGTAATGGCTTCAAAATATTTTTCTGATGATGAACTCAGGTGCCACGGTGATGGCTGTTGCGACGGCGGTGTTCAGCATGTTGACCCCCGGCTTCTCGAACTTCTCGATAAGCTCCGCGAGAATATTGGCGGGCCGCTTTACTTGAGCTGTTGCTACCGCTGTGAGGCTCACAATGAGGAAGTGGGCGGAGTCTCTGGTTCTCAGCATACTCTCGGTACAGCCGCAGATGTTATCCGTCCTGACCATCTTACTATGGGCGAGTTCGAGTGGTATGTGCGTCAGCTTCCGTTCGATGGTGTAGGCGTTTATCATGCCAATGCCGGCGATTTCATCCATGTCGATGTCCGTGATGGTGGCGTGTCTGCTGGCTATGACTGGGAAGAGGGGACTGCCGATTCCGATGAGTGAAGACGGAAAGAAGAGCGAAGACCTTATCTTTGTCTATCCTAACGATATACGTAGAGAAGGTTTCATGCTTCGGCATGTACTTGGTGTAACAAGCATTGAGCCGATAGCGGTCAATGGTTTGCAGACCGTCCATACTACGAACGGAGACATGAGAATCGGCTCTGGATATGTCCGGGTAGCCAGACACGTAGGAGGTGAGTATCACGGCTGATTTTAGCAATATTGTCCAGATTTCCAATGGCAAGACTCTCAGCATTTCTACTGTCAAATACGGTGAGGTGCCTTCCATCAAGAATGTTGGCACGGCCAATGACATCAAGCTGGAAATTACTATTCCTCCTTCTGACAAGGATCTGGATATAGAAATTGGCAACATAGAGACTGGTGATGAGCCGTCTGTAAAAAAACGTGTAGAAAACGGGAAGATATATCTTGATTTCGTGCTGCCGACGAAAGGCGCCCAAGGCGACATCGGACCGCAGGGCGCCACGGCAACAATCGAAATTGGAGAAGTATCCATTGGAAACGTAGCCAAAGTAGAGAATGTGGGCACAAAAAACAAAGCAATATTGAACTTCACCCTTCCTTATGCATCTGGCCAGGGGTCTTATATCCCCAATAACAGCACGAGCATATCTGAAGGCGGAAGTTCTGGAGGTGACAAGGAAACGGCTGAGGAATTGAAGAACGTGGCAACAGGCATCAATCGCTCTGCCAAAGCCACCGAAGAACTTGGAACTACCGTTGCAGACATACTCACGCAAGTCGCAGCGATGGTAAACCAAAACAAAACAATCATAGCAAGAGTCGTGAATCAGTCTGAGCAAGTCATGAGTACTCTTGGAGATCGTATTGATGCGAACAAGATGTCCATCAAGGCCATTCAGATGAGCACGATCGACAAGGCTATGCTCGACGAAACGAAAGATCGTATGTCGGCATGTGAGCAAACTGTGTCTCTGCTGCGCGGTGAACTGAGACAGATCTTTGCTAGCGATACATATCGTACGGACAAGAAAGAAGTCGAGGACGAGATCGAAAAGCTTCAGGAATCCATCGACTCGATCAATTCTATCCTGAAACAGCTAGACGACATCAATAATTCTATTGCTTCGCTTTCTGGAGACTCCACGCAAAGCAAGGCGAATATCGAGCTTCTGCAGGCAAGCATATCCGAGCTTTCTGCCGAGATTGCAGGGAAGCAGGATGCAGGGCAGCTTGTCACCACAAACAATCTCGACGCCAACTTGAAGAACGCAATCGAGTCCATCAGCGCCGTCCGTGTCACATCAAACCAGAACACGAAGAAGATTTCTGAAGTCAAGAACGATGTGAACAACCTGTCTGAAACCTTGCAGGGAGTCAATAAGACTATCCTGGATGTCCAGGCTAGTTATGCTGCTGGTGACAAGACCAATAAAGACTTGATTGACGCGTTAAGCACGAAAGTCAGCGGACAGGCCAAAGCAGTCAATGACACTATCGCAGAGATCCAGGAAATACAGGCCGCCGCTGAGAGCAAGTATGCTCATGCGGACAAGGTGTACACCAAGGCTGAAATAGATGAGTCTTTCCGCGCTTTCATTGATAAGTCTGGTGGAACTGTCGATGGAAACATTGTCGTAAATGGCTCGGTAACTGCAAGGACTTTCATCGGCAGATTGAACGGCAAAGCTGATTCCGCGACAGTCTCTGAAAACGCAACCAACGATGGCAATGGCAATAATATTGCTGAGACGTATGTCACCAAGACGGAATACAACACGCTTTCGAGCAAGCTGAAGGACACGGGTGACAGGGCAGAGCAAGCAGTAACCCAGCTTGAGACACTCACCAGCAACGTTGAAGGCAGGATTTCGAACAATGCGGATGAGATCAACTCTATCAAGAGTTCGCAGGAAAGCATCATCTCCCAAGTTGAGGCTCTTTCAAACAGCAAAGCCAGCAATGCAGATATCACCGAGCTCCGTGGTATCATCGATGACGACAGGGCAAACAACAACACCGCACATAATACTTTTGAGAACAAGCTAAAGAATTACATGCTGAAAAGCGATCTTATCACAGAAGGACAGCTGGATGTTAGCGTTGCTGAAAAGCTTAATGCTGCTAATAACAATACGACCGATATTGGTATTCTCAAGAGCGCAAGAGAGGATATCGAGAACCGAGTAGCAACAAATATTGATAATATCGCCGCAATTGACTTGGGGTTATCAGGGCTCAACGACAGGGTTGAGGAGCTCAGCTCCTCTGTGCTTACGCCAGGTCAGTTGCCGATGACGGCAATTGAAGCTATGTTCGAAGAGTTCGAACCTAACGAAACGGCAGAGGAAGTACCGGAAGAACCAGTCGGTGAATATGCAGGATGGGCAGATGAAACAATATGGGCAGATGTCGATCCGGAAGAAGAGTCTGAAGTTCCGGAAGAAGAACTTGAAAATCCTGAGACCCCTGAAAATCCTGAGGAGAATCCGGAGGAAGAACCTACTGAGGATCCAGAGGAAAACCCGGAAAATCCTGCAGAAGAGCCCACAGAGGAACCAACTGAACCTTCTACAGAGGAGCCTGCAGAGGACCCGGAAAACCCGACTTCGGAAGAACCGACTAAACCAGCAGAAAATCCGGAGGAGCCGGAAAGCCCGGAAGGAGGAGTATAAATGGACGAAACGCAGGACATCACTGAAAACACTGAAACTGAGACCGATGATGTTATTGAAGAAGAAAACACGAATACCGAAGAGCCTGGAAGCGACGAGGAAGATCCGGGCGCTTCTGATGAAGGCGAAGAGCAGACTCCTGAGACCGGCAACGACGAAACCGGAGACGGTGATGATACAGCAGGTGATGATACTGAAGAAGGGGATGACAGTGAGGGTGACGTGTCACCCACTGCTGGCTTCTTTTATGTCGGAGAAAGCGAGCTGAAATACTTCCTTCGTCTCTCTAATGAGCTATACGACAAGAAGTATATGTCTCTCTTCAAAATCCCGGCTGTCGCAAAAAGAGCTCTCCGTGCAGACAAGCTCGGTCATAGCGTACTCATCAATGACCAGCTTTTTGATGGAACGCAGAACATCACCTTTGATGAATACGCGAAGAAAGAAGAAGTTATATCCAAAATCAATTGTACAGGAGATGGTACAGTTGTTGCCTTGAATTCTGAAGGAAAAATAGAGGATGAATACATCAACGAAAGCAGCATCGTAAACATGGCTATCGATCCAGTTAAAGGTCTTGGAGCTAATCTTGTCGATAGTATAGCGGACAACGACAAGAGATTCGGCGACGCGAGGATCCAGGTTGTTAACGACGAGAGCGCAAGTATTGTTTCAGGATCAATGCATATGAAGCAGACCGAGATCTTTGTCCAAGATGACGAGACTCCTTCTCTCGTGGTTATAGAAGGCAGCCAGGTCAATAACTGTTGTGCCCCTCCAATCGAAGTCTTGAAAGACGAAGGCGGCAGCAAATCTGGTACATTGAACTACCTGACTCTCAACTATAACCTTGAAGACAGCGACCTTGAAATAGCAAAGAATAGTATCAAGCTGTCTACAAAGAAGATCCCATTGCTCATAGACAAGGAGCATCAGTCTGAGACGCTTGACATCACAGAAGACAACTATTCGGAATACGAATACGCATGGGCTCATTCAGATCCTTTCGAAGTTGGAGAAGACTACACTGTCTATAGGTGGTATGCAAAGCCTCTTACTCCGGAGATCTTGTCAAATGGGATTTCCTCTATTGAACTCTCTGTCCCAGGCGTCGAGGCCCATTACGGTGCGTTCATTGGCAATGACGTCTATTACGTCAATGACGACAAGCTGGTCAATGGAGCTACGTTAAGCGGCGAGAATGACGATATGACGGCGTACATGACTATATTCAAAGGATCGCCGAACTTGCCAATCACGAAAGAAATGATCATGGATGATGAGAGTATACCAAAGGACAAGGATATCGTCATCGCTCTCTTCTCGGTAGAAGATGATATATTGACGCCGTTTAGCATGTCATACAGACCTGGGCATAAGGAGCACTGCATTGCCGCTCCCGACAGAAGCTTTGATTCGTTCAATGTCAATGCTATTGAAGGCTTTGTACCACAGTATGACTGCGGAGAAGAGAACCAGATTACGTTCGTTGTAATGCTGATTGATGACGAAGGCCAGAAATCTTATGTTACATGGAACGATACTAACCAGGTATGGGATGAGATCAGCGCCGAGAATGTTGCTTCTTCCGGAGTTTCGATCGAAAACCTTAGCAATATACCTCCGAATGCATGGAAATTCAAGGACAACCGCTTCGCCCTCATATATGTACTGACTCAGAACAATATGAGTTCGGCATGTGAGGTCCAAGAAACGCAGGTGTTCTATACAAGCAGGCCTATATTGAAAAAGGCCATCCACGGTATTGATTATGATTATGCCTATAGCGATGGGAGTATCGTAGTTTCTCTCAATACTGCAGGCAGGTTCCTGATCAATTATCCGACGGCAAGTACCTAAGCAAAGAAGGGTTCATATGGATATTAATGTAGCAGTACATAACCTGCTTGCTGCTGACCTTGAAGGCGTCCCGGTAACTGTCAAGATGCTTGAGCGTATCATGGAGAAAGCTCTTGAGGATTATACACTCAAGAAAGATTATGATGCGCTTGAAGTTCGTGTAGCCCGTCTCGAAAGAATCATCTCCGAAAGGAAATGGGAGGTCGATTTTACTATGAAGTGCGACGGTACAAATAGCATCGACCTCAAAAAGGTTCTCACAGAGGCACAGCTCTTCACTATTACCGATGAATCCGCTAGCGGACCTGAAAGGGATGGCAAGCTGAAAACTGTTATCGTATATGTAGTCAAGGAAGATGGTGAGCTGATACAGCTTCCTTGGGGAAGATACGGCGACATAAACGAAAAGAGCGTAGAGAAACTGCGAGAAGCAGGCATCTATTATATGCCAGCCGGATTGTATTACCTTGATGAAGAAGGAGTGCTTCAGTGCAATATCTGTAAAGATGTTCGTCTGAAAATGACCAAGGTCGCAATTCCGATAGAATGATTTAGAGGGGGGAATACTTAGATGGATTTTTCGCCAGCAGAAGAAGAACAGTTCAAAGAAACACAAGCTGAGATTCTTACTAGAGAAATAGATACAAACGAATACATTCCAGAACTAAGGCAGCTCATTACGGACTCCAAGAGCATTACCGGAGCCATCAATTACCTTCATGGACAATTACAGACATTCATTCAGAATACGAATAATGCACTGCAAGTTTCCTATGATGCCAAGGCAGTCGTAGATACTTTCATGGAGAATCCGCCGAAGGATGGCAAGTCTGCCTATGAGGTCGCGAATTCGCTTCGCCCGGAAGGGTCCAAGTTCAAAAGCGAGATGGAGTGGGTCAACTCTCTCGGAGAGCTGAGAGGCGAAGCTTTGCAGAATGCGTTAGGGTGTATGAGGATCTTCGTAGAATCATCGCTTCTAACGGTCAAAATCTTCACGAATGACTGGAGAGCCTGTGAAGATGCAAATAATGGATTTACTTTTACTATTCGCGATGAGGCCATCAAAAAGAACCAGGAGATTCAGCTCGTGAATTGCGAGACAGATACCAAGGCCTTTTTCAAGATCCTTGCTCAATTGACTTGCGATTCTATTTCTGACGGTGAAATGGTAATTCACATTCCAAAGTGCAGGGATCTGGAGAATGCAAATCTTGGGTTCTATCTTGTGGAATACGTCCTAAAAGGAGGTGACGAGTAAATGTTCACTAACCTTCTCGATAATACCGGCAGCAGCATGCTTCCTTCCCTGATGCTCAAGTCAGAGAAGCTTGCCTACAATAGCAATGATGCGAATAACTTTGTCATCAATGGTACACCCAATACAGATGCCGCAATTCTGTTTGTCGTAAATGGCCTGATCTATTTCGATGAGTCTGACGTGACCTACAACAGTGCAACAAAGACATTCACCTGGAACAATAAGGAAATCACGCTTTCAGGTTCTGACCGTATCATGGCCTTATATTCTGAAAGCGTGTAATACATAAATAGACAGGTTAAGAGGGGATATCATGGCACTAGATCCGAAGTGGTCTGAAGAGGCCCGCAAGAATGTAAAAGAAACCAGCATCGACGAGCGCATGCTTGAACGGATAGCTAAACAGAGAGAACACCTGGCTGCTGATAAAGAGCAGAAGGCGCAGACTCCGGCGCCTAAGGCATCCATTCCGTCTTACGACAGAGCTATCGGCAAGCAAGAGGGCACTCCAAACGATACAACAACGAATAGCTCCAAGGATGACGATATTGTTTCCAAAGTCTACAGCCGTGTGATGGTCAAGATTGGAGCTGTCGTTCTTAGCGAGCTTGAGAAACTGGCAAAGGAGGGAAGACTTAAGTGAACCAGGTCAGAGTAGTCACGGATCGCGATCTCACAAACGAAGAAGTGAACAAGATCCGTGACATCATGCTTCACGCGGAATGCAAGAACGAGGCTCTTGCCAACAGTATCAAATACTGCAAGGGCCTCGCAAACGACGAGATCCATATTTATCGCGGCGATCGCGAAACGAAATCCATCATTATCGAATACTAAGAAAGAAGGTGTTTCCATTGAGCAAGAATGAATTGCGTCAGAATCTGCTTAAGGACGTAGAAGAGTATGTAAACGAGGCCTCGATCAATGCTTTCATGAAATGGCTCCAGAATTCTGGTCTGCCAGAGGTCAAGGATTTCGCTACTGAATACATTCATGCCCTTAGCGTATATGGCGAGAACGAAACTGGGTGGAACAAGTTCCGTGATCGCTTGTTCCTCCCTGCTATCATCAAAGCTTTGCTCTGGTTTATTGAAACAACTCTGAACCGAGTTATCAAAGAAACGAAGGTGGAACACAGTGATTGAGGTTTTGAAGAGCATCAGCGCTGAGTCAATCGTAGGAGCAGGGCTTGTGGTTGCCCTGTTCTACAGTATTTACGTTGGCATGAACGAGCTCTCCATGAGCATTGCTTCTGGTCTTGTCGGCTACATCGGTCATGACAAGATTCAGAGCCATAGCCAAACGAAAGGATGATTGCGTCACATGACAAAAGACATTGTGCAGATCCAGTATAATGTACTGGATAACAACGGGAATCATCTCCGCAAGGTTGTCCGCAACTTGCAGGCAAAAGCATCCGGCTTCGACTACATCAAGATCCACACTCCCGTAGTCAACAAGTCGGTAGTATCGATCGTGTGCCCCGCAAAGTCTTTCCATGCAGAGGAAGGATATGTAAAGATCGGTGAGCCTGACTCCAGCGAGAAAGGCTGGACGCGGGTCAAGCAGGAAGCGACTGCTTTCAATACACCGCTTCGCTTTGCCGACACGGACTATTATTATGAGATCGAATACGATTATGGCCATGTTTCCACTATCAGGATCTTCTCTCTTGATTATGATACGAACACATGGTATAGGGATATCGAGATCCCTGCCAACTCTACTTGCATTGACCTCAAGAATCTCTTGGGGCCGGAACAGCTTGAGGAATTGAGCTATAAGAACGTATACCAGAAAAGGCGTTTCGCTCTTTCCTTCCTCGGCAATGATGAGAAAGCTCTTTCCGAGCCTATCGAGATGAGGCTCGATACTGACGGCGGCGTCAAGGATTATGGTTCACTCGACACTCATGGCCACGGAGCATTCTGCCGTGCAGTAGAGAAAGCAGGTTTTGTCTGGTTCACCGAGACTCCTGGAGGTACGTTCCATCTCGATGTCAACGAGAAGATCTTGACCGTGGCTTCCAATAGCCATCCGCTGAAAGTCCGTCTCTCTAAACTTTAAGAAGGAGTGTTCTTGAATTGGAAAACAACGAGATTCTTACCGAGCCTGTAGACCTGCCTGAAGGTGAAGGTTTCAACACGGTTCACAAAAGCGTAATCGGTGCAGTCAACGAACTGCATTCGGAACTGTCTTCTGCCAAGCAGTCTGCATCCGAAGCTGATCTGAAAGCTCAGAGCGTCAAAGACAGGATTGACAATCTTGAGTCGAAGATGAACGCCGTTGAAGAGCAGGCAAAAGAAGTCGGGCCTCAGGGGCCGCAGGGAGAAAAAGGCGATAAAGGTGATCAGGGTGAAGCCGGCGCCGCAGGAGCAAACGGCAAGTCTGCGTTCGAGATCGCGAATGAAGTCCGTGCGAAGAATGGTCAGGAGCCTTTCGCTACCGAAGAGGAATTCGTGAATTCCCTTCGTGGCGAAGACGGCAGGAACGGTACGGACGGCACCGATGCCTACGTTGATCCTGCTAGCCTTGCCGAAAACGAGGCTCTCGTCAACAAGTATGTCGCCAAAGCCGATATGAAGGATGACGACGGCAATGACCTGTATGCAAAGGCCGCTGATGTAGCCAAGAAAGCGGATCAGGCTTACGTTGATGATGCTCTCAACGACAAGGCAGAAGCTGTGACGGTAGAGGCTCTCATGACTGCCGTCAGCAACAAGCAGGACAAGATTGACATTTCCGGTTTTGCGACTAAGGAAGACCTGGAGCAGGGGCTTGCAAATGTCTCCACGGTGAAAGGAGACACAGGTGCCGCTGGCCTTTCCGCTTATGAGGTAGCAATCGCAAACGGTTTTGAAGGCTCTCAGGAAGACTGGCTCAATTCGCTCAAGGGCGCTGATGGGGCTCAGGGTCCTCAGGGTATCCAGGGTGTTCAGGGTGAACAGGGCATCCAAGGTGAACAGGGCATTCAGGGACCCCAGGGAGAGAAAGGCGCTGACGGAGCCAAAGGAAATGACGGTCAGTCTGCATTCGAGATTGCTAATTCCCTCCAGCCTGACAATGCCAAGTTTGAGGACGAAGCCGCCTGGATCCTTTCTCTCAAGGGCGAGAAAGGCGATCCGGGTGAGACTCCCAATGTCGAGAACTTCGTTCAGAAAGAGGAGCTTGCTGAGTATGCCAAGGCAACAGACGTATTGTCTTCTGAAACTATCAAGAAGATGATTGATGATGCCGTTGCTGAGGCTCTCAAGAGTATGAACAGTGACACGCCTGCTGAGCCGGAAACCGTCTAAGAAAAACTGTATATTGAAAGGAAATGATTCGTAATGGCAAAACATATTACGCTTACGCAGTTTGAGAAGCTTTGGCAGAAAGCGAAGTCTTTGTTCGTAATGAAGGAAGACGGCAAGGGTCTTTCCACCAATGACTTTGATGATGTTTCCAAGCTCAAGCTGAATGGCATCGAGGACGGTGCAGAGAAAAACGTTATCAAGGGCGTGAAAACGAACGGAACGACTCTTGAAGTGGATGCAGACGGATTCGTTAACGTAGTCGCGGATGCAGTCAGCGTCGAGGACGCAACAGACGATGAGATCGATGCTGTCCTCAACAATACGAACGTACAGTAACGGATTTATGTAAGCTTCTGCCCCACTCTCGCATGAGTGGGGCAGATTTTGAAAAGAGGCGAAAAATTTGTCTTATCTTACGACTAGGAATCTCACAAGGATCATGGACTATCTTCGTACAAAATTCGTCGCGAAAGAATCCGTCCTGGCTAATAGCGCAATCAATGATAGCGACGGCATGAATATTTCCAAAAGCTACCTGAAAAGTGGCGGTGGAACCATAACTGGCAGCCTTACCATCAAGAATACCGATATCGTTGACAAGGCTACCAAACCACTGGAACCACAGTACCGTGAAATAGGATTCTGCACTAATGATGGCACTGATATAGTCAATCGATATGCAGCCATCAGCTCCAGCGTAAGCGATAGCGGAGCTACAGGGGTTGTCTTGCGAGTATATAAATTTGCAAACAACGATGAATCAAGCGGTAGCATCGGCATCTTCAATGATAATGGCGAAGTATATACGTCCGCTCCTACTCCTGCAGTGACAGATGATAGCAATAAGATTGCTACAACGGCTTACGTAAATCTCGCCATAAGCAAGGCTCTTGAGCAGTTTGCTGACGGAGATTCTAAGACATATTAAGGGAGGTGGTTGATGATATGGCAAAAGTCATCGTAACAGAACAGAACCTCATAGATATAGCCAACGCAATCAGAGAGAAGACAGGAACTGCATCTAAGCTAGGATTGGCTGACATGCCCGCCGCAATCAAATCTATATCGGCTGGAGCACAGAACTATACGGTAACGCTGAATCCTGCCGGGGCAAACCAGACTTACAATATCCTGTGTGACGATACAAAAAGAACCGAAACATTCAGTGCCGGCAAGGGATCCATCATCACTCTCGGAATGACGCCTGATAGCGGGTACCGAGCAGGAGAAATCACCGCTACAGGCGGCAAGAAGTTCTCAGACGGAACGTATTCTCTTGTCAGCGATATGTCTATTTCTGTATCTGCGGCAACTAAAGTAATCACGAGAACAACTATCGGTACAGGCAGCTGTAATGCGGACGCTACGGGATTGCTCGAAGGATGGACAGCATTCAGAATCAAGAAATGTATCCCGAACAATACGACAGTCCATTTTGTGGCTACGCTGACTTGTCCCGGAGATATCTTGATTGATATAGCAAACTCGTCCATGAATGTTTCTTCTTTCGCAGAAGGCCGCACATGGGATACTAAGAACAAGTTCGTAGATGCAGGTAAGCCTAATACTGTCACCACTTCGACTGGTACAACATATACACTTGAGTGGGATGAAGCAGTGAACTTATCGGCGGCAGATTTCGATGGAGCAGATGACGATGCAGCAAACAATCTTGTCGGCTACTACTGCTGCGCAAGTATAAAGCTTAAACATTCTTCTGGTGGAACCAATGCTTTTACCGATGCAACGCTTAGGGTTGACATTCAGGTATAGCTGTGAGGGGTGAGATAAAGAATGCTCGTCAGATTAGATCAAATCGAACGAGGAAGTGAGCTTGTTGCGCTGCTAGAGAGTCTTAAGCAAGGAGGAACTATTCCTAGCATCTCTTTTCTTGAGACCATAAACAAAGACCGAGTGGAAGCAGGCTTGAAGCCATATACTTCAGAAATAGATTTCATTACTTCCATTGAACAGAAGGAAGATGCATCAGACGAAGAAGTTGATGCAATACTTGAGACATAACCAGAAAGAAGATGGTATAAATGTTAGTCAAGCTTGAACAAGTTGAGCAAGGAAAGAAACTGAAGGAGACAGTCCAGGCAGGAATCTTTACGAGCGTAGATGCAGATGAACTGATTGCCACGGGACAGATCCCTGACGGAGCAACAGACAAGAAGCCAGCTTCAAGTGCGATGGTAGCCAAGATCTATAAAGATCTGCTGCATAATATCGCGAATATCACGGTAGCTCCTAGTGTCACCAAAATAAGAAAGATAATTGACGCATCAAGCTGGGATGGAGCCAAGACACAGGCCATTACTGACGCCAGCATCAGGCCGACCAGCTTCATTCTGATGTCTCTTGCTCCGGATGTATCAGATAAAGTAAAGGACGATTACGTGAGTTCTGCACTGGCTATCAACGAACAGAAAACCGGGGCAATTATCTTCAAGTATACCGGAGTCAAACCATCCTATGACTTCGCAGTTGATCTTTGTATTATGTAGGTAAAAGAGAGGACTGTTGCTTAATGTTGGTTCTTGATGTATCCGAAAACAACGGAGTCATTGACTGGGATTCCGTAGTAGATGCAGGTGTTGAAGGAGTCATCGTCCGTGCAGGCTATGGTGTGTCCGGTACCGAGGACGAGATGTTCCGACAGAATATCAATGCAGCTATCGAACATGGTCTTAAAGTCGGCGCGTATTGGTATAGTTATGCTCTGGATGTAGAGGGCGCTCATAAGGAAGGCGAAGCTTGTGCCCGCATCATCAATGACTGGGGCGGCTTGCTGGAACTCCCAGTATTCTTTGACATGGAGGATGCTGATGGTTATAAACGCCGCCATGGTTTTGCCTTCGATGCAGATGAGATCACTGCTATGTGCAAAGCATTTATCGACGCCTGTGGCCTGAACTGTGGAGTCTATGCGAGCCTGGATTGGTTCGAGAACTATATCGACTGGCAGAATCTTGGCTGTGCCGTATGGAATGCTCAGTGGGGGAGCGACGATGATATCAACGGCTATGCTTGGCAGTTCACTGATAGTTGCGAGATTGGTGGCAAACTATTCGATGCCAGTATCTTCCGTGTATAGTTAGTCCTAAGAAACAACAAAGATGGGATAAATGTCCCATCTTTTTTAATTAAAAAAATCGTTTGAAACGAAAGGAAGTATTGAACTGTCTATGGCGCTTTGCTATGCTAGGATTATATAAATCTAAAAGGGAGAGGTACGTTTTATGGCAATACCGATAAAAGATGATAAAACATATATTCTGTGCAAGCATTGTGGCCATTATGAAGAAGTCAATAAAAAACTATTCGCAAAAATCATCGGAGGAGCTGTTGCTGGTTTCGGTTTTTGGGCTTGGGTATCATTCTTCTTTGCTGGATGTGGTTTTGCATTGCCGCTCTGTATAGCTATAGTGACTGGCGGTGTAGCTATGGCAGCATACGCAAAGGAAATCGGAGATTGGATGAGTAAAAAATATGATTGCCCTGGATGTGCACATAGAGATTGGATAGTGCTTACGGGTAAGGAATTAAGACTACAGAGTGAAGTAGAAAAATCCTCAAAAACAAGTAAGGTCAGCCACAGTACATACAGCCAATCGAAAAACCCACATTTTCGAAATTGTTGGAGCTGTAGGAAAACATTCGACGCTAATGGATATGGAGTTGAAAGAATATCTGGAACTAATTATTACAAATGCCCATATTGTGGAGCAGGAGAGCCTCCTTGGGAAAGCGAGATGTAGTTTACAGCTGCTTCAAGAAAAGATTATGAAAGCCGCCATGAAAACTGGCGGCTCTTTGCTTTGGATGGGACCAATGTATAATGTTGTCCTATTTCCTGCGTAATAATCCTCTATTAACGCTCAAAAATCAGAACAAGACATCATCAAGATCTTCGGTTATTAATTCTTTTGCTGCTAGACCAACGACGCCTACAACAGCAGCAGCTGACGCAGCTTCTTTTAACTTTCCAGTCTGATGTATTTCGTAAGCTTTATCAGCTACTTTACATACCATTTTCACAGTGCTATATCCGCTTGCATGTTTCAAAACAGTTTTCATGAGTTGCGGATTCTCGTTTGCAAATCGAAGCACATCATTTATAAATGACATAATTATCTCCACCCTTTTATCTGAAAATGTCTCATCCGAATGCTATTATATCACTAAAGCCATAGATTCCGCAAGCATAACCGACTTTCTATATGTTGTTAATGCTTTCTTTAGCAATAAAAGAGACAAAATAGGGTGGATTTATTTAGACAGTAAAACAAGCCGTCATAAATCTGACGGCTTGTTTTTGAGACGAAAGATATTGGTCTTTCCGGTGCAACAATCCACTGTTTAACACACGGAAAATTAGAACATCATGGTGTTGATACTGTCTTCGATCAACTCTTTTGCTGCTTCTCCAATAACTTCGCCTGCCTTGGTGAGAGTCTTTCCTGCGAATTGCAGGGTCCCCCATACCGCCACATGCTTCAGCACGGACTTCATAAGATCCGGAGACTCCCCTGCATTTTGAAACGTGTTGTTTACAGGTAGCATAGCTATCCCCGCCTTTCATTCCCTGGTTACCTGCAAGGCTGACACCACCTCTACAGGTGGCGACAGGAATGCAGGGCCACCTTAACTTAGGTACTTACACCTTCTTTATTACGCATATAGGACCATAGTTCTATAAAATAATTCGTTTTCTTTACTTTTTTAACACTTTTTTTAGAAAATAAAGTGTTATTTCTATTTTTCTTTTCCGATTTTTTCGGTAAAATCTAAGAGGCCGTCGTCTTCTTCCGGTATATTCTTCGAATTCACTTCACCAATCTCGTTGATCATCTTCTGCAAGAGACTGCGATGGATCCTCATGCAGTCCACGATTCTTCGCTTGGCATCCTCCAAGTTCCATGCCGCTACATAGAACCCGTTGTCGTAGTCGCCGAAGATACCATCATCGTCCTCATGCAAGAAAACCTTGGAGTCGTCTCTCTTTCTCTTATACGCGAACCACTTGCCTTCCAGCTCATAGGTGCTTGGATTAATCTCGAACTTATACGCAAAGTGGTAATACCGTTTCTTCTCCATAGTAAATGCCTCCATCTCTTATTTGCTGCTTTGATTATTATACCACAAGAAAGTACAGCGCAAAAACATGAATACTTGATGTCGAATATTCACGAATCGCGTCTAAAATACCTAGCAGCCTCTACAAGCGACGATAGCTATCTGGACATATCAAACTACTAAAAATGATTTTGATGCCCCTCAGAAGCGATTCTGAAGGGATGTTTTTTTTGACGGTCATAAAATTTTGAACAAAAGAAAGGAGAATAGACATGGAAAAATTATACTTGGCATGTCGAAGAATCAAGTTTGAGAAAAAAGACAGAGAAAAGATGAATTACAGACTATTCAAAGATAAAGAAGAGGCTATCAATTTTATCATAGATTCAGTTATGGATAATATTATAGATGAATTCCGTGAAGGAGAAATCGAATCTACTATAAAAGAATTGAGAGAAAAGTATGACAAGACAGGACTGCTTACGTATGGAAGTTCTATAGATGATGATGACGGTAATTGGACTGATTTCGATGTAGAGTATTATATAGAAGATCTTGAACTTCTTTCTCAGCGGCCTCAGCACACATTTCTAGGCCCAAATCCGTGGGATAATTCCGGAGGGCTGTTACAATTTATGAGCGATTGTCAGCCTTCAAAGGCCTGAAACAAATATCGGCCCGCAGAAGCGATTCTGTGAGGCCGTTTTTCTTTTGTTTAGTGAGTTAGTGTACATAATTATAAATAAACCACATACAAGACCAAACGCCTTAAACTATCTGACAAGTCTGGCATCTCTAGTGTACATAATTGGCATTACATACACTAAATGTTTTCTGAATAATTATTTTTGGTTGGATGGTTAAAGGCCGTTTTTAGTTATGTACACTAGCCTACTAAAAAACGCCATGTTATAATATAGCCAAGAAATATCCCGCCATGATTTGTGGTAGAGAGAAAGGTGGTGTAGAGTAAAGAATATTGTATGTTTGTTGTTTGTGGTGTTTTGTTTTTGTTTGTTTTGTGAGGGTTTATTTTTTTTATGGTGTTAGGTGTTTGTGGTGTGTAAAAAGAAAGAATATTAGGAGGCGATGACCAATGCTGATCAATACCGCCGAAAAGTTGCTTAACAGGACAACCGTGAAACTCCTTGAATCCTATTATGACGGTCCCATTAAGGTCTACAAGGTCCTGCTAATCATCAATAGATATGACAAGGGGACATATTCTCCTATCGTTGTAGACAACATCATCATGACGATCTGTCGTAACAAACGACTCAATAAGATATACTTCGATGTTCTTAATTCTACCAGCAAGCGTAGCCGTTCTATGTTCGCTACATATAAGGAGTGTCTCGGTGAATACGAGTTCTCTGACTATGTCCGGGCGATCGAGCATCAGACCAAAGCTATAGCTTCAGTCACTGGGCTTGCTGGCCGCCGTGCCCATATTGTTCGTCGTGAAGCCTGGCACAATGCTGTATTATCCCGTTCCTGAATACAAAAAGACCCTACGCAATCAGCGAGGGTCTTTTTGTATTGGCTCAGATAGCCTGGACTCTTTCGTCCAGTGGTGTATTGAAATGAGGATAGAACGACAATGGGTCTGTGTTAGAGGATGTTTCGTTCGCCGAGCCTGCACAAAACTCGAAATGCAGGTGGGCGCCATACTGGTCAGGACCATCCGGCCCGACACCTCCGACTTTACCAATGACTTCACCTTTTTTTACTGTCTGTCCTGTGCTACAGCAGATCTCAGAACAATGCAGATACCTTGAATAGTATCCGTCACCGTGATCAATACAGATCGCGTTCCAGTCCGCGCCCCATCCGTCTCCTGCAGCCGCGACTGTGCCATCATGTGCCGCGACAAACGGAGTACCTTCATCACAGGCAAGATCAACTCCTCTGTGAAGTTTAGTTTCTCCATTCATTGTACGCATTCCGAACGGCGAAGTATAGTATACTGCTACATCCCTGAGCGTATCATTAGTGAACGGAAACGCGTTATCTCCCTCATCGTACGGTGAATTCGTGAGCATTGGCTCAAGAGCGACATAAACATATGCAACTCTCGGGAATAAGTTAGGATCCCCGCCGACTTCTTTCAATTGCTTGGTCAAGCGTTCCAAGTAGAGAGGATCTCCGTATAACCAGGAACCCATCTCGGCTTTATTAAGCTTCGGAGCTTCCACGCGCTGCTTACCGTTCTCGCTACCAGAACCGTCGCCGGAGTTATCTTTGCCTTTCTCTTCTTCTTTCTCTGTATATAACGGGACTTCCCAGATAGGCTTGAGATTCCCGCCGCCGAGAATGATCTCTTTACCAGAGAACATCGCTGGAATAACCACTGCCGGGTTCTCCGTCCCAAGATCTTGTACCGTCTGGCAATACTTCTCAACAACTTCTTTCGCATTTGTCGAACCGCTGCAATACATGATCGAAGCAATCGTGAGCATGTCTACTTTTGCATTCTTCTCTTTAATCGCAGCAGAGATATCGGCTTGCCAATCACAGCAAATCTTGTTCTTTGCGTCGTCGCTTTCTTTTGCCCTTTCGCCTTCCTGCTTGCCAGCTGCAATAGCTGCTTCTGCCACTGCTTTCTGTTCAGGCTCGACATTCTTGTAGCTGTTCATGGAGTCGACATTCTTTTTCATGTCGCTGCTCTTAGCTCCTGCGTTTGGCCCTCCCTGCATCTTCGGGCGATCATACATATATGGCCACGATTTGAGTCGTCCGATCTTCGAACCATCATCATTAATAGATTGCCTCCAGTTGATATGGCACTTCTGTCTTTCTTTCGGAACGTATGTCCAGTCCATAGCAAGGCCGCCGCCCCATTTATCGCGGAAGCTGAACTCGTCGGTCAAGCGAGTCTCTACTTCATTCTGATCATCCGGGGCTTCGGCGCTCTCAAGTTCTTTGCTGTATTTTTCATAACGAGCACTTGTTACAAAATCTTTGATATCACGGTAGCTCATCTGGTTGTCATCTAAGATAGTGGCCACATTCATTCCTGTGTCATTTAAGCATTCGTAGACCTGACCAAACACAGGCTCGAATCTTGTGCAATACAAGCACTGGTCAATCTGTACCTGCTGGCCGTCAGTCACACGATCATCACATAGACAACGGATACCTTTATATTTTTCAACAGTTTGTTACCGCCAAGGCTTTTTATCCTTGGCTTCTAACTCATTACAAGTTAGCTCAGCGTACCTTTTTACGATTGCCGCTTTCACGGTAAGTCGCTACGCATAGCGGACTCTTGGCAGGATTATATCTTTTCACCTGCTACGCGTTGCCCCTGGCTGCCTTATGACAACTGCTGACTTCCAGCTTTACCCGCTTGATAACCTGGGTGAGCCTTTATACAGCAGCCTTGATATTCAAGACCTTCGGTTCGGGTTGCCTGCCTTGGTTATAGACTTTACGGTTTTCCCGCTTCATTCCGCTATAATAATCTTAGGACTCTCGCGACTTCATCCTAAGACACCTTTGATTCGTCAAGCAGCTTTAAGCTGACAAATCGTTAAGTTCGGGTTCTGCCCGCCGTAATATACGCAGTTGATATGCACCCGGCAGCCGAGTCTGAATAACAGGCGCATCATCGTGGATATATTGTTCTCTATTTTGACCAGCCGCTTCTCTGCGGCATCAGCGGCTGTCATGGCTGCTATCGTAGCTGCTAGCCCATGCACATGAGTCGTAACCTCATAGAGCTTTACATTTGGATAATGTACTTCAAACTCTTCTATCTTACGGTCTACAGGGAATGGATCCTCATTATTTGGGAACTTATTGAGGTTTGGCTTTTTGTATTCTTTATGATAGTCATCCCAGTTCAGCATATGCTGCCTGGCTTTGACCTCGGCTTCAGTCCCAAGCATACCAGCGACTTCCAGACTGCCAAGAGCCGATATAAGCATCTTGTCTGTTATCTTCGTTAAGGTTAAGTTAGACTCTGTACTGAATAACTCTTCTTTCGTAGTCGTTGGTCCGCTCTCTGGCGTGCCTGTGCTGGTTCCGCTAGTATCGTTACTTCCCTCATTCTCTCCTTCTGTTTGTTCCTGCTGACCTTCCTCCTGTCCTTCACCTTGAGTTTGTTGACCGTCGCCTGAGTTCTGTTCAGTACCTTGTTCTCCGTTCTGCTGATTCTCCTCTGGTTTCTGATCAGCACCAGAATTTGTTTGTTCGTTATTGTCTGGCATATTTTATGTCTTACCCCCAAATAATCATATCGTCAAGATTAAGCCCTTCAAGACCTTTAGGCTTGTTATCTTCTGGGAAATAGATAGTATGAGGAATTTCTCCTCCAGGCAAGCTCGGAATTCCTGAGCCACCAGGAGTCGAGTCATTGCCGCCGCCTGGTGTTGTATCATTGTTGCCGGAACCAGGATTCGGATTTCCTCCTGTACCAGGATCAGTACCACCTGTAGAAGTGTCATTGCCCTGTCCAGAATTGCCACCAGGACTGCTTTCGTTTCCTGTACCGCCAGGAACTGTATCATTGCCAGAACCGCCAGTTGTCGTATCACCACCGGAGCCGCCTGACGTGCTGTCGTTACCGGCACCACCGGGACTGCTATCATTACAAGAACTACTTGGAGTCTTGTTGTTGCTCTTGCCCCACTGAATCATACTGTCATCACCAACATTAGTGACTTCCGCTGCGGCATCAAGCGCCCATTTAGGCAGGAAGTCGCTGATCATTATGAGGTCCGGATATACAGGCTCGCACTCAGTTAGTCCTTTGGGGAGCTTGGTAACTTTGACGGTATCTTTCCCGACAGGTTGAATATCGAACCCTTCATACTGAGCTATACCGGCTTTTGTTTTCTTAGGTGTAGTATTAGGCTTGACATTCTGGTTGCCATTTCCGCCCTCTGTATCTCCATATATTTCTGACAAATATTTTGGAGGTGTTGAAATACATTCTCCTCCTACTCCGCCCTGACTATGAAAGCTAAGATCGTAATGGTTTCCTTCATCTCCGACAGCGCAACCATACTGCTGACACAGCTCAAGAAACGCTTCCAGCCCACATGCATTTGCTACAGACTCAGGATCAATATCTAATTTCCATCCGCCTTCGTGTCCATATGGGCCAGTAGAATGGTAATGTCTCTCTTTCCCTTCAGAGTCAATGTATGTTGTTTCAGCTCCACCAGTGATCAACAATTTACCGCCGTTTGCACAAGCCTGCTTAGCTAAGCCATTGAAAGCTGCAACGACTTCGGGTCTGACGTTTTGAAGATCTGTTGCGCCGGGGGCAGATGCTGTAGCATCGACATACTGCGGGTCGAAGAGAGAGTCAAAAGGACCGCCGCCTGATAGATAACCTATTTTTATCTCTATTTTGTCTTTTTGGTTAGGCAATCAAAATCCCCCCTGATAAGTGCCAAGTTCTTTGCTTCTGTTATCTGCTTCATGTCCGTTGATAGGCATATCAAGTATCTCCGCTGCCAGCGCTTCTTCTTCTGCTCTCTTAAGATCCGCCCGATACTCTCTATCAGAGGTATAGTATTCTTTCTTTTCGTTGTACGGCCACGTCTCTTTGCGGAGCTGCATCTTTTGGTTCAGATAGTACTGGGCATCGATACGCTTGCCAGTCTCATTATCCTCATAGTAGAAATCACCATAAAACAGTGTCTTTCCGGTGGCATCGCACTGGAAGAAATCTGTAGGATGGATAACTCTTTTCAAACAAAGCATAGATTAGTCCTCCAAATAACTGAGTTTCAGATCGAAAGACAAGGCACTGAAATATACCACGACTCGTCCGAAGTCTTCTTTTTTGAGATACCACCAAGAGTCCATCGCGTTGCAATCGTTATAGTCCTCTTCGAAGCCCCGCGCAAGCAGGACTTCCCTGAGATTATAGGGCGATATGGTCGTGCCCGTGAAATCGATATCTTCCCTGTCTTCCAGAAAATTGTCAATCCTTTGGTTAACCATCTCTTTCTCTTCTTCTGTAAGTGTATATTGCATAGCATTCCCCTCCATCTACAATCTGTATACACCTACTTATTACCAAGTCTTGATCGCAAAAACTAATACCTCCCTCCAGTAAATGGAGGGATTTTCTTTATCCTGCATACTCCAGGAGAGTAAACGGATTCTCGATGATGTTCTTCTCGGCATTGCCAGCGACACATTTCTGTACGACCTTATTAAGCTTGCGCTTGCTGACGATAGTCTCCGGCTCATACTCGGCGATGAAATGCTTGCGCGGCATGTCGATGAGATGAGTCTCAGCGGCATGGCTTTCATTAGCCTTGCGGTTTGCCTTAGACAGCTTCTCGAAACCTTTGACATCCACAGTTTCCTTAATGTCATTGGTAACAGAAGAAGCAATCTGGGTCAAGATATCGTCGTTGTTGGCCATGGCTGCCATACCTTCCTCGCTGAACTTTCCTTCGATAGCCATTGCTGCCTTCAGTTTATTGGCCATGAGAGACAAACAGGCTTCCTGGACAGTCTCCTGATAGTACAAGAAATACACCTCGATATCATGCTCCTGATTCAGACGATAGGAGCGGCGGGCGGCCTGTCTCAGCGTATAGAGGTTATAGCTTAGTTGATAGAACACGATAGTCGTGAAGTCCAGCAGGTTCAGGCCTGTCTCTACAAGCTTCGGATTGCAGATGACTACATCCACGCCATCTTCTACCTGCCTCGCGAACCATGCCTCACGATCCTCGGATTTCACCTTGCTGTCAAGGACAGCTACCGTGATTCCATTGTCCGTCAGCAATTCTTTCAGGCGTTTGTCAAGCTTTGTCCTGTTGACGAAGTGATAGTACACCAGTACTTTCTCTCCCGCTTCTTTCTTTTGCAGGCAGAGATCGATAAGAGCCTGTTCCTTGCTCCTGATAGCAGCATCACTGCAATTGGTTGGCTCAATAATAGTATCGCCAGTCTCAGGATGCACTACAGGATACTGCCCCCACGGCTGATCAGGATACACGGACATGAGATTCACCATCTGGCTCATAGTCTTCATGCCTTTGCCGGAACGGCCTCCGATAGTGCTCTTGAAAGCCTGCTTTATCTCCTGATAGCCAAGCTTCACATCGTCATCCATGTCACACGGGACAGGGATTTCGCGATATCCAGGCAAACCCTCGGAGATGTCTTCCAAACACAAGAAGGCACAGTTCTCCAGCAGGAACTTGGTGAATACCAGAGGAGAAATACCAGGCAACGGAGAGATATTCGGCTTGCCGTAGCGCTTGCCAAGGCGCCCATTATCATTCTCGTATGTCGTGACGCACTTGGACACACCATATTCTGCAGTGAACTTGCCGGCATCATCATAATCGAATTCCTCGAACTTCATGAGCTGCGGGCATGTACGATACAGAAGATAGAAGAGAGACCTGGCATAGCCATTGAGCAACGTGCCAGTAAGGCCGATACTCTTCTTGGCTGTTTTCACGATATCACCAAATGCCTCTCCCTGCAGGCTCTCTCCAGAGAGCTCATGGATCTCATCGAAGATGGCGAAATCGATTTCTCCTTTGAGGTAACGGCGCAGATACCTGGCAATAGAATAGCGCCTGGGCGCAGTCTGATTCGGCAGGTTGCCGTCAGCTGCGTCCGAAAGGGCTTCCATCATATCGCTCTCTGCAACAGACGGATTTGAAATGTCGATATACTTGTCGAGCAAACTGGGCTCATAGCTTGTAGGTTCAGTAATGTGCTCCGCCATCACCCATCCACAGCCCTTACCGAGCTTCACCCACTTCGGGTTCTCGTCGCTGTTATTGCTGACATTGGCTGTCCAGAGCTTTGCTCCACACTCTACCCACTCATTCTTGCCAGTCTCCTTGTTATATACCTTTACAGTATTGCGGCAAGTGACATTCTGCTCGAACGGGCGGAAGCGCTTCTTGCGGAAAGATTCCCTGTCCATATGATGCTTGACCTCACGGCGATAACGGCCTTTCCCCTCATAAGTGACAGTATAGAGTACCTGTCCGCAAGCCGGACATACGAACGCATTCTTGGACTTGCTCCAGATGACTGCAGGACGCTCGTCATACGAGAACTTCACTTTGTCCTTAGAGAGAATGAGCCACAGATGCTTGCGGCGCATCGTATGATCCTTGATCTTTGATTCCAGCGCCTTGAGATGGACAAAATTCTCCACGATTACAGCCTCGGACTGCGGGCAAAGGCGCTCAATCTCAGACTGCCAATAGTGGACAAGATGGCCAGGACACATGACTACATTGGTCATGCGGCGATTCTTGTTCTTATAGGCAGTCATAACTGTAGAGACACCGAGAGCCGTTTTGCCTGCCCCGCATTCGCAAACGAATAACATAAAGTCTTTATCCCGCAGTGCATTAGCAACACCTTGGACAACAGTCTTCTGTGCAGGATACAGCTTCAGATGTCCCATATACTCCTGATAATCGCAGATATCATTGAGCTTCTGGGAGTACTCGTCCTCTCCCGGCGTGAAATACGGCTTGAACATCTCCTGGATACGACGGGCATGCACCTCGTTGGTGGCATCCAGATAGGAATCCAGGCCAGTGACGCCGCGCATGGCACTTGAAACTTCATTGGAACCATTCATGTTGATGATTCCACCCTTGAGGCCATTGGAAATAATCTCTGTGAGATGGCTGACAGAAGGATTGATCACCAGACAGTTCAGCCACTTGCCATTAATAAGTTCGCCATCCATAGTCTCAGTGATGGCTTGATGTGCATAATATCCGGAGGACAGCTGTTTTACGATAAACGGAATCCATTCCTTTAGCGCAGGCCATGGATAATAACTGTCGAGCTTGTCATACACAGCCTCAAGCAAGCTATCGGGAAGCTGCTCATTATTCTTGATGGCAGAATTATAGTCGTACTTCTGATCAGTCTCAAAGAAGCAGAACAGCAAGAGAGTATCTACTCCGTCAGCCTCGAAACGATTGTCCTTGCGAGTGATGATTGTATGCGTGAAATCCGAGTCAGGGATCTTCGAGCTCTCTACTGTATAGCGATCCTTGTTTGTCTCGAAGTACCGCCCGCCGCAATAGATCGTATCCTTCTTGTTTATAGCTTTGGCAAACTCCTTGGAGTCCGTGGAATACCCGAAACAGGAAGCGTAGATGAGCCCCTGGGAACCATCACGGATAACCATGTTTGCATGCAGGTAGCTGCCGTGTGCTACATTGATTGAGATGGACATATTTCAAAAATCTTCCTTTCGTTGAATATAGTTTATCGACGGCAATGCCTGGCCGCCTGCTAAGATACAGGCGACCGGCCTTATCACAAACCGCCGTAAAACCCCTAGCTTCAGCTATGGGGATATAAGGCGGATCTTCCAAGCCCCTCGATGGGGCACAGGAGGACAATTACCTAACTTTTCTCCAGCCGCTACAATGCTTTAGAACTACAACCTTACGAACAGAGGCGGTTACCGCTTTGCCTGTCGGAGATTCCTTCGCGTTAAGTATTAACACGCTTGTGCCACCAGACATGCATCCGTGATTAGAAGGATAGATCTTGCCTTTCGCGAGGATTTTGTCTCCTGCCTGAATTGTATATCGGCTTCTGCGAATTCTACGCTGCCCCTTGGATATTTTCTTACCATGGAACATACGCAGATTCTTTTCAGAGTTTCGAGCTTCACGCCGATTTGTACGATTGCATCCCAAGTCTTTCCCTGACTTTTTGCTGCCATCACGGATATCGATATATTTTGCGTCGTAGAATTTTTCAAGTATACGATTATTCCTGCGGTGTTTCTGGAAATACTCGGTTTCTGCATGTTGTGCTGGCAGAAAATCCCCGATACAAAGAGCATCGATTGCATGAGTCTTGCCAAGCATCACATCTTTGCGTTTTCTGCTTGTAACCGCTCCATAGGTATGATGGATTTCAACATCCGGCAAAACCTTCTTCAAACTGTCGATAATAAACCATCGAACAATATTCATGAAGGTTGCTCCTTCGAGCCTCGCAATATCTGGTTCCAACCCCCAGAGTTTACCGCCTGGCTGATGATTCTCAGTAGTATGACAGAAATCGCAGACGGTAATCAGCTCATCCAGCGTGTCTGCGTGCCTGCCCTTCCAAAATAGGGCATGATGCTCATGCAGATAAACAGGTTCCTTGCTGTCCAGCGCTGATTTTCCGCAAATCTGGCATGTGTATTCGTCCCTCTGAAATACTGCGGCACGAAGGTTGTCCGCAAAATACAGTGGCCCTTGCTGGTACTCTATGCCCTTGGGAATGTCTTTGCCTGTCTGCATGGCTTTCAGCAGAGCAGGGTCGAATTCACCTACCTCAATAGTGACCTTCTGGACAGGAGTAACCTTGCAAATGTTCTCTACGATACGAACCTGAGCTTCTGCCTTATGTCGTAGGGATGGGGCTATCCATCCTTCAGACTTCGTATCCTTGTTGAACCGGCATTTGCGGTAGCGCAGGCGGTTCCTGCGGGTACGGCGATACTTGCGGCAATCATCATGCCGACTCTTTTCATCTGTCAGTAAATCGAACTGTGCTGAGAAGAATTCCCTTCGTTTCGATTTGACAGACACTCCTACATGAATATATCCGGAATCTACGCCTATTTCCAAAGACTGAGTGTGCTCCTCGGATTCGTAGAGCAACTGGATAGTGAACGGATGCCTCGATACAATTTTAGCTTTGCCATCCTTCAACAGATGACGGATGTGACCGTATCGATTGGTCGGCATGAGGCGTTTTCCGTTCACGGACATGACATATACTGTCGACATAGCACGGTCACTTCCTTTCTGTAAAAACAAATCGTTAAGATAATTCGCAGGAGATCCTGCGTGGTCCACATCGCCAATGTTGTCGCAGGTTTAGTCTAGCAAGCTAGGCGTCCATCGTACACTTCCCTTCCACCTTCGGGGATGTTTAATGCGATGGCGTCTCACGGAGGACTTGTGGAGCATCCAACCGATACCTATGATATTCTGCAATAACGTAGCCTAAGATATAGCTTCGCACAATCCGAGGCTGAGGCTAATCATTTAGGCTAGCGAGTAGCTTACGCCA
>Ga0247610_10000122_pt1 | contig 125132 bp, 98 predicted proteins | sample 174DNAGHGhighgp2_FD_193483 | JGI IMG/M metagenome (GOLD analysis project Ga0247610, IMG submission 193483) | Sheep rumen microbial communities from Palmerston North, Manawatu-Wanganui, New Zealand - 1742 DNA GHGhigh gp2 | ecosystem: Host-associated > Mammals > Digestive system > Stomach >... | reverse complement strand
ATTATACTTACATTATACAGCATTCTACTTACTAAATCAAGAGGAAAAACGCCGAAATATCTATTGTTTACGGACTTTGAATGTACTTATGGAACAATGTAAGTCTAAAAAATCGGCGGAACTATAGGTTATTGATGAATTTTAAAATAAATTAAGGTAATATTTTCTTTCTCTGAGGCGGTGAATAGAATGTGCAATATAAGCGAATATTATACTGAGGATCTTTATGCAGCAAAAGCGGAATTAGCGGCAGCTAAACAAGAGCTTGAAAAAAAAGATGAGAGATTCGCTGAAATGATGATCAATGATGGAGAACCAGTAGATAAAATCGAACGTTATACTGGTTTAGATATTGACGCATTAAAACAGATAGCCAATTCTCTTGGTAAAACGCTTGTTATTTAACTGAATATGATTTTTATTTCCCTGAGGTGGTGTGTTGAATGCTGCTTTGGGGAATTTCTTTTTATTTTATGTAATGGTGATTTTCATAGGTCTATGCAAAGGGACACCCTTTCCCAACACCATCTCCCTTATTGCCGGCTTTTGCTTTTTATTATAGCGCGGAGGTTTGTGGGCTTAAGGCTGAGTTGTTGCGTTATGGAAAAGGGGGATTTTTTGAAAAGAATATTCGTTATAATGTCGAAATACGGCCTTAAAATCGTTGACTCAATTGGCTATTTGTGATATAATTACTATGTATCTTTATAATTTTTTGTATTGCGGTGATAGAGTATGGAAGAAAAGTATAACGCTGGTCTCATGTCCCAATCTTTTTGGTTTATTGAGTTTAAGAAAATAGTAGAGTTATATCATAACGGAGCGGATTTTGAAGAAATAAAACGTCAGTGTATGAGGAAAACCTGTTTGGAGCGATTAATCCGAACAGAGAAAAAAGAATGTGTGGTTATTTACTTACAAGACTTCGTTCTATGAATGACCGGTTAGTTGACATTTTCATGAAAGCTGATATAGCAACACAAAAGTTAATTAACCTTATTACAGTCATGAACACCAATAAACTCTTTTTTGAATTCGTTTATGAAGTATACAGGAACAAACTTATCGTTGGTGAAAGTAATATAGACCTGAAAGACGGAAATATCTTTTTTGCTCAGAAGGAGTCGCAGAATGAGGACTTAGCTTCATGGAGCGAAACTACCAAAAAGAAGCTGCGTTCACTTTTTCTGAATATGCTCACAGAAGCAGATATGGTCAGATGGGCCGACGATAAAAAACAGAAACGCTGCGTGAACCGTGTATTTGTAAATATAGATCTTGAAAATTATCTTAAGGGAACTAACGTTAGTATTTATAATGCGATTGCAGGTGAGAACTGATGAATTTACTTGAAGAAAGATTTAATAAAGCTGAAGAAATAATTTTAAAACGATCATTCCGTCAGAACAGCGGATTTGAAGAATCTTACTATATTTTTGACTACGATCCTGCAAGTGAACTCTACATTCGTGAGAGAATAGAGTTTCTTAAAACCGGCTCTGCCTTCACTTGCAGTTCTCGGAGAGATCAGCATCAGCGGTTCACTCATCAAAGCAGATGAACTTGCAAATTCACTGCAGGTATGTCTCGACAGTGGTGCAAAGAAAGTTCTGCTTCCGATAACATCAGCAGCCGATCTTGGCTCAGTACCGCCGGAACTTATGGGTAACTTCAGCATTATTTTCTATAACAGCGCTGAAGACGCCGTGTTTAAGGCACTGGGTGTGGAATAGTCAGAACCACGTCCATAACGCATCAAACACACCTTCAGTACGATGACCTCTGTACTATAATATAAATATAAAAGCAAAAGCTGGTAATGGGATAATGAAATATTAAGGAGACATTAATGACTAATAATACAAAAGAATCAGAAAACTTTTATAACGATTTAAGTGGTATCATAGAATCAGCTCAAAGAACTGCTTATAAATCAGTTGACAGTATTGTAGTTCTTCGTAACTGGTTACTTGGAAAGCGTATATCTGAAGAAGAGCTTACAGGTACTTATAAAGAACGTTATGGCGAAAATATCATGTCTGATATTTCTAAACGTTTATCTCAAAAGTTTAATCAAAACTTTGACCTTAGCACTCTTTATCGTTTTGTAAAGTTTTATAAATTGTATCCAGATTTAATAGGTTCACGCGAAGCACCTTCAAATACCATTTATGGAAAAAAGAGTTTGGAGACACTGTCTCCAAACTCTTTGGATCTGCAGAACCAATTCAATTTTAATACTTCTTATCTCTCATGGTCGCATTATTTGCTTCTTATTCGTATAAATGATTCAAAAGCTCGTTCATGGTATGAAAAAGAAGCCTTGGAACAAACCTGGTCATTTAGAACACTTCGCAGAAATATTCAGACTCAGTACTACGAACGTATGCTTCTTTCGCATAACGATGAAAATGTAGAAAATGAGATGAAAGAAAAGACGTCAGAGTATCAGAGTAAACTTGAATTTATACGTAATCCAGTAATTGCTGAATTTCTTGGTATGCAGGAGAATACTTCTTATCTGGAAAGTGATCTTGAGCAGGCAATAATCACAAATTTACAGCGTTTTCTTATGGAACTTGGAAAGGGTTATGCTTTTGTTGCACGTCAGCAGCATATACATACTGAAAAACAGGATTATTACATTGATCTTGTTTTCTACAATTATCTTTTGCAGTGTTTTGTTCTGATAGATCTAAAAATCGGAAAAATAACGCATCAGGATGTTGGTCAGATGGATATGTACGTTCGAATGTATGATGAACTAAAAAAGACAGAAAATCATAATCCAACTCTTGGAATAGTTTTGTGTTCTGAAACTGATGAAGATATAGCTCGTTATTCTGTTCTGCATGGCAATGAGCAGCTTTTTGCAGCTAAATATAAACTGTGTCTGCCAACTGAAGAACAATTAAAAGCGGAGATTGAAACGCAAAAAGAGATTTTCTATCTTCAGCATCCGGAACTCAAAAAAGAAACATGTCAGAATGACATAGGGATGCAGTAACGCAGTGGCCACGCCTTAATTCCGAAAACCTTCGCATCCGAATAAAAAAGCAAAAGCCGGCAATGTGGGAGATGGTGACGGAAAAGGAGTGCAGAGGGAAAACCACAGGAAGAGGGAGAAATGCCGGCTTTTGCGGGCTTTTATTGTTCTTTCCCTTCCTAAGGTTGTCCCTTTGCAGAGACCTATGATGATAATAGAGAACGGAAAGGAAGAAAGGGGATAATAGATTTGAGCGATTTCTCAGAAGCTTTTGGACTAATATTTTTTTCAGCATTTATAGCAATCCTTTCATGGTGCAATGCATATCACTGCCATAAGCAGAGAAAATTCTATCTCAATAATGCAAGTGAAGTGCAGGGGACAGTTACATCTTATAATAAATGGGTAACAAAATACAGTAAATACAGCACTACAAATTATGATATCGACGTAGATGCTGATAACGGAAATACATATCATATCAGCACGCAAAACAGAAAAGCCCGTAAGTACAGAAAAAAGACAGATATAACTTTGCTTGTTCCTGACATTGAAAATTCAGTGCCTGTAAATGATATCTCCGAACGTCTTGAACTGGAGCAGAAATATATGCGTCGTTATAACGACGAACAGAAAGCGCAGATGATGGCCGATTTAACATATTTTCGTAAAGAGATGGCTTCGTTCATCGAAAGATCGGTAATTATTAAAGAAGACCTTAAGTCGATTGCGGAATTTGTGCTTTCGATATTCTTTGGCGTATTGTTTTCGGCAGCATCAGTATTCCTGATTTATGCATATTTTTTCATGAAATAACGATGCTAAGATGCCTTTGACAGCCGGTGCTTAAGGGCGGACCCCTTTTATCAATCAGCGCCGAAGGCGCATACATAAATAAAGCCGATTCTAAACTGAACCGGCTTTTTGTTATTTAAAATAATTCTTTTACTTTATTTTATCAGGTCAACGCAGATTCCGTAGATATCATCCAGCGTATAATCGCCCATTCTGTCAACTTCCTTAGAGCTGATAGATGTACCGGATTTCTCTGGTATTGTCTGCTGCGGAAATGTACCTACTCCGTATCCTTCAGAATTCTTGTGCATGGCAGTGTATTTGCAGACACCTTCAACTATCAAGGCAACATAATCATAGGTGTTATCTTCATCATACAATTTTAAATATTCATCTATCTTATTATACAGTTCATCAGTATCAAGGCCGGAGGGAATATTGTAATTTTTTGAAGGATCAGAACTTAGAACATATGTTTCATATAAATTTTCGTTTCCTGATGTAAGCTCCATAAGAGCTGTAGTTACGGATGTAAAGAGTGATTTCGCATTGGCATTCAGAGAACTTTGCTGTGCATTTTTCAACCATTTTCGCATGGTATTAGTCAGTTTCCAGCCTTCGCCATCGATATAGAAAACGTAGAAATAATCCTCATCCGGCTCGCCGTCAATAGTATAACGAACAGTAACGTCATATCCTTTTGTGGCTTTGTACTTATCCGATGCATAAGCTTCCGGCACATCTCCGTAAACGATCCCGGAGAATTCAGCTCTTTCTTCGTCGGTAAGATCTTCAACAGTTTTGCCTTCGCTTTCAAGTTTGCTGTAGATACCGTACATTGCGTTAAACGTCATAGTGAAACTATCAAGATATTCGTCAGTTATTTCGCCTTCATTGATAATATCAGTAACTTCATAGTGACTGTCACTTGTTCCGAGACTCTCCGCCATTGATTCTGCAGTGATTCCGCTTATGGTATACATGTAATCAACTATCTTTTCAGGATACATTAAATTCATAAATGCTTCGTAATCGCTGTTGTTTTCAGCTTCATAATAAGAACGGATCAGATCTTCGTAATCAGCCGCTTCCTTATTGGCAGTTTTCTCAGAAACAGTAGTTGTAACTGCTGTTGTTTCAGAAACTTCAGTACTTTCCGTAACTGTCGCTTCAGTCTGTTCAGTTTCTTCTACATCTTCAGTTATTTCAGTGGTGCTTTCAGTAACAGAAACGTCAGTGCGTTCCATACCATCTCCGTCAAGAGCTCCGCATCCTGCGAAAAGCGACACAGTCAGAGACAGAGCTGTTATTAATGCTGCTTTCTTTCTTAGTTCCATCTGTTTATCTCCTTTATAACAATCGGATTTAAGTAATATCTAAGATTATACTACAAAATGAAGGTTTTTTCAATACGTAAGCCATATAATGGCAACAAATAAATATAGCTGATGATAAAGATCATCTCTTTGAGAATTCATATTCTTAAATCTTTATGATAAATTGCTATAATCCGATTATTGTGTTATAATAATAATTGATTTAATAATCGAATTTATTTAAGAGAACTTAATCTGCAATTTATAAACAGATATGAAACAAAGGTTACTTAGGTGGTGAAAGAATGGGCAGATGCTTTAATATAACCGGTTCCTGTTTTCCGGAATTACATTACATGGTGGATATAACTGACCGGCTTGCAGAAATAAAAGAAATGGTCCGCAAAGGAGATTATTTTATTATCAACCGCGGAAGACAGTACGGCAAGACAACCACACTGAGAGCTTTGGAAGGTTATTTATCTGATGAGTATTATGTGGCAGGTATGGACTTCCAGCGTCAGATGAGTGCAGCTAAGTTTAAGGATGAATATACATTTTCATCTGCATTTGCAAGGGCTTTTATCACATCATTCAAACGTAACAATTGTTCTGAACAGGCGCTTAATGCTTTAGAAACTCTGAAACAGTCAATTACTCCGGAATACGACCTTGTTGAACTTTTTAATAACATAAGTGAATTTTGCGGCGCGATTGATAAACCAGTCGTTCTTCTTATAGATGAAGTTGATCAGCCGTCAACAAACCAGGTATTTCTTGATTTTCTCGCCCAGTTAAGAGGATATTATCTTGACAGACTGTATTCAGATACATTCAAGTCTGTTATCCTTGCAGGTGTTTACGATATCCGTAATCTTAAGCTGAAGATACGCGATGAATCTGAGCATAAACACAACAGTCCATGGAATATTGCAGTTGAATTCAATGTAAATATGAGTCTGACTGTTGACGGAATTGCAGGTATGCTTGATGATTATAAAAAAGATCATGATGTTGTGATGAATACTAAGTTTATTGCAAAGCTGATCTATGATTATACATCCGGGTATCCGGTGCTTGTATCAGGTATCTGTAAACTTATCGACGAGGAGATACATGAGTGGAATGAGCAGGGGATAATCAAGGCAGTAGGGAAGATACTGAATTCTAATACTCCGCTGTTTGAATCACTTATCAATAAACTTGAAGACTATCCTGAGATGCGGATGAGTCTGTATGAGATTTTAGCTAAAGGTAAACGTATCTCATACAGTCCTGATAATGAGCCTACAAAACTGTTGCTATTATTTGGATTTGTGAAAATTGAAGACGGTGCAGTTGTTATAGCAAACAGAATATTTGAAACCAGATTGTACAACGATATGCTCAATTCAGAAGAAATGAAAGCTACTCCGATTTCAAAAGCAGGATTATTTGACAAGCCTGAATTTGTTAAGAACGGCATTCTTGATGTGGAACTAATTTTCAGAAGATTTACAGAACATTTCCATGAAATATACGGTGATAATACTGAACATTTCATTGAGGATGATGCAAGAAAATGTTTTCTTGTATATCTCAGACCTATAATAAACGGAATCGGCAACTATTACATCGAGGCTCAGACAAGAGACGGCAGACGTATGGATGTAGTTATTGATTATCTTGGAAAAAGGTATATCATAGAATTAAAAATATGGCGTGGTTCTAAGTATAACGAAGATGGCGAAAAACAGCTGTCTGAATATCTTGATTCTTACAATCTGAAAAAAGGTTATATGCTTATGTTCAGTTTTAATAAGAGCAAGGAACCAGGTATTAAAACCGTTCAGTATGAAGACAAGGTACTGATAGAAGCTGTTGTTTAAATCATAAAGGTTAGCTGCCTATGGCAGCTGGGGTTTAAGGGGCTGGTTAGCCCCTTTTATTAATTAGCGCAGAAGGCGCATCCTTTTAAGCTGCGCCTTGCTGTAGCATGCTCCTGTCGGGTTGTTTGGTGAGCAGATATAGATGATGTCGGCGTGTACGTTTTTGTCTGACACGGAATCAGTGATTCGGGATTGGCTGGTTGAATGATTGTTATTTAAGTGAATATGATTTAAATTTTAATAATCATATTATAGAAGTTTCGTTTTAACTGTTGAAATAACACCTCTAATGTGGTAATATTATAGATGAGAGATATATCTTAGGTATAATGCAGGAGGGATAGATATGGCAGTAAATGTTTCTGTTGACTGTGCGAGAAATGATTTATCGCAACTTGAATATACATATGATCTCATATCGAGTTTATCAGATGATGAACTTGAAGCTGTTCAGAAAATTGCTATTGCTTTTTTAAATAAAAATCGTGAATTAGATATCAATAATAATAATCAGTCTTTAAAACCGTTTATGCCTCAAACTGAGGAACAGTTGCTGGAACGCATAGACAGATCAATTGCTCAGGCTGATGCCGGAATGTGTATTGATGCAGATGAAGTTATTGATGAATTTTAAAATAAATTAAGGTAATATTTTCTTTCCCTGAGGTGGTATGTGAATGCTGCCTCAGGGAATTTCTTTTTATTTTAAGTAATGGTGATTTTCATAGATTTATGCAAAGGGACAACCTTAGGAAGAGGGAGAACGACGAAACCGCAGCAAAAGCCGGCATTTCTCCCTCTCCCTTCGGTTTTCCCTCTGCACACCCTTTCCCAACACCATCTCCCTTATTGCCGGCTTTTGCTTTTTATTATAGCGCGGAGGTTTGTGGGCTTAAAGGCTTGGTTGATGCGTTATGGATAAGGGAGTGTTATTCCTTCCTTCAGGAAGTTACTGCTACAATTCCTTCTGCCATGGTAATAATAAGCTAAATATCAGAAAATGTATTGACATTGATATAGCATATATGGTATAATCTACTTGCTACAGCAAATTTAAAAAACTTGAATATCACTGAAAAAAGTGATATAATGGAGGCAGAAAAGGAAATATGGAAATACGTACAATGTTCTGGCATGTACTCGAAAAACTTGAAGGCGCAGAGTACATGGATGCTGGTGCAAAGGCTTTATTAAGCTACAAGGTAATAAGTGCTTTAATTTTAAAATCGTGTATTCCCGAACTTTCAGATCTTTCGCTGAAGACAATTGAAGATGAATGCATTATCGGTGAGCCGGAGATCGCTAATGTTTCTGTACACAGGGATGAAGATGACCGTACGGAAAAGCCTGAGAAAATAAATCAGGCTGGAAATGAAGATAACGACCTGAAAGAGGGGAAAGTTACTTACGATGTACGGTTTGTTATTCACATACCTGGAGAGGAAGAATATACGAAAGTATATATAAACCTTGAGGCACAGAATAAGTTTAATCCGGGATATCCTCTTGTTAAAAGAGGATTGTATTACGATGCAAGAATGATATCAGCTCAGTATGGTGTGGAATTTACAGAATCGGATTATGGTAAGATAAAAAAGGTGTATTCAATATGGATCTGTATCAATCCGGAGCAGGAATATCAGAATACAATAAACCGATATCAAGTCACAGAAAAACATGTGTTTGGATATGCGGAGTTGCCGGTAAAGGATTACGACATAATGGAAACAATCCTTGTTTGCCTTCACACAAACGGTGATGAAGGTAAATGCGGTAACAAGCTTATCGATATGCTAAGTGTTCTTTTCGAAAAGAATAAACCATCGAAAGAAAAGCAGGACAAACTTGAAAAAGATTATGATATTAAGATGACGAAGGAATATAATGAGGTGATGGACAGAATGTGCAATATAAGCGGATATTATACTGAGGATCTTTATGCAGCAAAAGCGGAATTAGCAGCAGCTAAACAAGAGCTTGCAGCAAAGGACAGATTAATTGAGGAAAAAGATCGTGCTGTCAAAGAGTTCGCTAAAATGTTGATCAATGAAGGAAAACCTGTAGATGAAATAGAACGATATTCCGGTTTGGATATTGACGCATTAAAACAGATAGCTAATTCTCTTGGTAAAACGCTTGTTATTTAACTGAATATGATTTATTTCCCTGAGGTGGTGTGTTGAATGCTGCTTTGGGGAATTTCTTTTTATTTTATGTAATGGTGATTTTCATAGGTTTATTCAAGAGTAAAATCGTGATAAAACCGTTGAAATCAATGCGTTTTTGTGCTATAATTCAATTAAGAAGGACACTAATAATTATGTAATTTTATAGTAAATACTTAAAATGGTAAATCAATATTTGGTTATCATCACTATTTACTTATCATCTCCTTTATGGTAAAATATATACATACAAACAATTCCAAAGGAGATTTTGAGAATGAATGAAGGCAAGAAAATTTACGACATTTCCTTTAAAGAAATGTTAGTGAAATCAGGAAGGCTACTTGTTAAGTTTGTTAACAAGGTGTTTGGCAAGAAGTTTCCGCTAGATTCAGAAATAAGTTTTTTGAATGCAACCACTATAAGTGAAGACGGCTCAGTTCTTGAAAAAGATGTTTATTTTGAGATCTGCGGTGAGAGATTTCACATTGAAGCTCAGTCGTACTGGGATGATATGATGTTCCGTCTTTTCGAGTATGCGGTTAGCACAGATGAAGGCTATGAAAAGATAGATGCTACTCATGCAGTCTATCATATGCCGAAGCAGGCAGTTGTATTTCTTAAGGATACTAATAAGACAAATGACAAGCTATTTATCAGGCTTATTTTACCGGACGAACAGGAAGTTGAATACTCAGTTCATGCGATTAGGGCGCTCGGATATTATCCTGAAGATTTAGTAGAGAACGATATGGAAATTCTTCTTCCGTTTCAGATAATAAGACTCTATAACAAGGTTGGAAGTTATGATGGATATTCTGAAGAAGAAAAGAATAAGTTCTGGGATGAATATAAAGAAATATGCGATTCAGTGGTTAGAACATTGAATACGTTGCTTAATGAAGGATCGATTACAAATGATGATTATGTGAGAATGATAAATATCACAAAATCACTGGACGAATATGTTTATGGACTTTTAGAAGATAAATTAAAGAGGGGAGCTGGTTCTATGTTACAGGAAAAAGTAATGCTTTGGGGCGATCGAATCGTAGCCGAAACAGAAGAAAGAGTAAAAGCTGAAGAAAAAAATGAATTTGCTGAAAAGCTTATAATCGATGATGTACCCGTAGGAACGATAGAGCGCTATACCGGCTTAAATGTTGACGCATTAAAACAGATAGCCAATTCTCTTGGTAAAACGCTTGTTATTTAACTGAATATGATTTTTATTTCCCTGAGGTGGTGTGTGAATGCTGCCTCAGGGAATTTCTTTTTATTTTATGTAATGGAGATTTTCATAGGTCTATGCAAAGGGACAACCTTAGGAAGAGGGAGAACGATAAAACCGCAGTAAAAGCCAGCATTTCTCCCTCTTCCTTCGGTTTTCCCTCTGCACACCCTTTCCCAACACCTACTTCCTTATTGCCGGCTTTTGCTTTTTATTATAGCGCGGAGGTTTGTGGGCTTAAGGCTTGGTTGATGCGTTATGGAAAAGGGGGATTTTTTGAAAAGAATATTCGTTATAATGTCGAAATACGGCCTTAAAATCGTTGACTCAATTGGCTATTTATGATATAATTACTATGTATCTTTATAATTTTTTGTATTGCGGTGATAGAGTATGGAAGAAAAGTATAACGCTGGTCTCATGTCCCAATCTTTTTGGTTTATTGAGTTTAAGAAAATAGTAGAGTTATATCATAACGGAGCGGATTTTGAAGAAATAAAACGTCAGTGTATGAGGAAAACCTGTTTGGAGCGATTAATCCGAACAGAGAAAAAAGAATGTGTGGTTATTTACTTACAAGACTTCGTTCTATGAATGACCGGTTAGTTGACATTTTCATGAAAGCTGATATAGCAACACAAAAGTTAATTAACCTTATTACAGTCATGAACACCAATAAACTCTTTTTTGAATTCGTTTATGAAGTATACAGGAACAAACTTATCGTTGGTGAAAGTAATATAGACCTGAAAGACGGAAATATCTTTTTTGCTCAGAAGGAGTCGCAGAATGAGGACTTAGCTTCATGGAGCGAAACTACCAAAAAGAAGCTGCGTTCACTTTTTCTGAATATGCTCACAGAAGCAGATATGGTCAGATGGGCCGACGATAAAAAACAGAAACGCTGCGTGAACCGTGTATTTGTAAATATAGATCTTGAAAATTATCTTAAGGGAACTAACGTTAGTATTTATAATGCGATTGCAGGTGAGAACTGATGAATTTACTTGAAGAAAGATTTAATAAAGCTGAAGAAATAATTTTAAAACGATCATTCCGTCAGAACAGCGGATTTGAAGAATCTTACTATATTTTTGACTACGATCCTGCAAGTGAACTCTACATTCGTGAGAGAATAGAGTTTCTTAAAAAGAAAAGTAAAAGCATGGATATGAATATCGTGATCTTTGATCTTTACGATATCATTATACAGATTTCAAAGGAAAAGGGATTTTTAGAAAAAAACTTCGAGTTTGAGCAGAAAAAAGGTCTCGACAGAGTTACCAAAGCTATCGGTAACATGCTGAGAGTTACTACTCCGAATAATCTGGTAGTAAAATATATTGAAGATAATTCGGATGGTGCAGATGTAATTTTCCTTACGGGTATAGGAAAATGTTTTCCTCTTTTCAGAGCTCACAATGTACTGAATAACCTTAATAACATTGTAAATAATGTTCCGGTTGTTATGTTTTATCCGGGTAATTTCAATGGTCAGTACCTTGTGCTCTTTTCAAAAATAGAGGACGATAATCATTACAGAGCTTTTAAACTCGTGGATTAAGGAGCGTATTATGATAATAGGTGAAGTATTTAAAAAGGAAATTACTCGTCCGCTTAAAGGTGTTATTACAGTCGGCGGTTCGAATGACACAAGTGAACTGAAACAGGAACTTGAAGAGTACGTTGTTACAAGGGAAATTCTCAGACATATGAGAACTTTCTATTCGAATTACTGTAAGAGCCTTGACGGTAAAACGACTGATATCGGTGTATGGGTATCGGGTTTCTTCGGCAGCGGTAAATCTCACTTTGAACGTATCAATGCTGCAATACTTGATAACAGTCCGATTGACGGCAAAGAAGCGATAGAGTATTTTATTTCTGATGATAAAATAAAAGACGAACTTCTTATTGGTGATATTCGCAGAGCTGCTGCATGTTCTTCTGATGTTATTTCATTTAATATTGATTCCAGAAGTGAAATGACAGGTAAGAGCAACAAGGAAGCCATTGGCTACATTCTTCTGAAAGTATTTAATGAAAAGCTTGGTTACTGCGGTGCTATTCCGCTTGTTGCTGATATAGAACGTAATCTCAGTAAAAAAGGTCTTTACGAAGATTTTAAAGCTAAGTTTGAAGAAATATACGGTTCGCCGTGGGTAGAATCAAGAGATGAGTTTGACTACGTTCAGGACGAGGTAGTTGAGGCTCTTGTTGCTGTTGACGCAATGAGTGAAGAGGCAGCACGAAACACATGTGAAAAGATCGCTCTTAACTATAACATGGATACCGAAGCTTTTGCAAAGCTTGTAAAAAGCTATATTGACAGCAAGGGAAAGAATCATCATGTAGTTTTTGTTATAGATGAAATAGGGCAGTACATTGGTGACAACGATGATCTTATGCTTAATCTGCAGACAGTAGCTGAAGACCTGGGTAAGATCTGTCAGGGACAGGCATGGATCATGGTAACAAGTCAGCAGGACATTGATTCGATTACTAAAACCCGTTCTGACAACTTCTCAAAGATTCAGGGCAGATTTGCTACCAGACTGTCTTTGTCATCAACAAACGTTGACGAAGTAATTCGTGAGCGAATTTTAAAGAAAACACAAACCGGTTATGAAACTCTCGCTTTGCTTTACGATACAAAGGAAACGCTTTTAAAGAATCTTATTCTCTGGAATGATGAGATCAATAAGCCTCTTTATTCTGACAGAGATAACTTTGCAAGGGTGTATCCGTTTATTCCGTATCAGTTCAATATGCTCGGATCAATACTTACAGCAATTCGTACTTATGGTGCATCAGGTAAGCATCTTGCTGATGGTGAACGTTCAATGCTTGCTCTCTTTAAGGAAGCTGCAGTCAGACTGAAAGACCGTGAAATAGGAGAGCTCGTTCCGCTTCACTTCTTCTATGATTCACTTGAACAGTTCCTTGATCATTCACACAGTACAGTTATTTCCCGTGCTTTTGATAATCCGTATATTAATCCTGACCGTGAGGATAATAACTTTACTATCAATGTTCTGAAAACACTTTTCCTTATTAAGTACATCAAGGAGATCGTTCCATCAGTCGAGAATATTACAAGCCTTATGGTTTCTCATGTCGATGATAACAGAATGGAACTTCAGAATAAGGTGGAAAAGGCTCTTGATCTGCTCGTTAAGCAGACTCTTGTTTCACGTAACGGTAACAAGTATATATTCCTTACCAATGAAGAACAGGAGATCAATAAATCTATTTCAGCTATTCATATTGAACTCGATGAACGTAAAAATCTTATCGCTCAGATGATTTTTGAAGGCATCTATACAGAGAACAGGTTTAAGCTTCCGAAGTTCGGAAACAGATACAGTTTTTCTTTCAAACAGATGGTTGATGAAAAAATATATAAGTCACCTAATGATTCTGCAATGACATTGAGAATACTTACACCTGACAGTGATGAAGCTATTTCTGATCCTAAATTAATGAGTTTCCTTTCCGGACAGGACAATGTTGTTCTTGTAGTTTTACCGGAAAACCGTGCGTTTATTGATGAAATAGTCGGTGCAGCTCAGATAGAACGTTTCCTTACAACAGGTGCAAACGGAAATCTTTCTAAATATGATGAAATAAGGGCTGTAAAGGGAAGAGAACTTACTGAAAAGAAAACCAATGCGAAGATATTCCTTGAAGATGCTCTTAAGTCTTCTGTTATCTATGTAAGCGGTGACAGAATTCAGAGCAATGCCAAGGATATACGTACTAAAATAAATGAAGGCCTTGAAAAACTTGTTAATATGATGTATCACAAGCTTTCTTACATAACAGTACCTGTTACAGAATCGGATATTCATTCTGTACTAAGTAACAGCAGCGCTCAGCTTTCAATTGATGGTGAATCTTCAAAAGAAAATGAGTTTGCAGTAAATGATGTCAGAGATTATATTTCAAGAAATACTGCGCAGAAACACGCAAAGACTTCACTTAAAACTCTTCTCGATACATTTAAGCAGCCGCCTTATGGTTTCGTTGATCTTGATATTCAGTGGATCGCTGCAAAGCTTTTAAAGCAAGGCGATATTACCTTATATCTGAATGGTGATATAATCAATCTTCTCAATAAAGAAGTCAAGGAAGTTGTTCATTATCTGACACGAAAAGAATTCTTTGAAAAGATTATGATCGAGCAGAAGACAAGAGCGGGACAGGCTCAGATCAAAGCAGCTAAGGAAATTATCAGTGATCTTTTTGGTTCATCAAGTCTCAGTGATGATGAAGACACAGTTATGCGTGACTTTAAACGCCTGGCTGAATCAATGAAGCATGACCTTGAAAGAATAGAGTATAATTATGAAACTCAGCCAAAGTATCCTGGAAAATCAGTGATTTCTCAGGGAAAGAAGTTATTAAACGAAATACTCATGATCCAGTTCCCGATTGAGTTTTTCAATACAGTTAAATCAATGCAGGACGATCTTCTTGATTTCGGTGAGGATTTTGAGCCTGTGAAGAAGTTTTTCGGTACAAGGGAAAAACCAGGTGATCAGAAAAAGATATTTGATGATGTACTCCGTGTTCTTAACATCTACGAAAAAAGTAAGACATACATTGTAGATAAGGAAATTGAAGATACTGCTTCTGAAATCAAAAAGATCATAAGTAATCCGAAACCTTATAATGATATTTATAAACTCACTTCTTTACGTGATAATTTTATAACGGCAAATGTTAAGCTTCTTAAACAGATGGCTGAACCGGTCAAGGCTGCTATTGCAGAAGCAAAGGATCGTGTGTTTGAAGAACTTGAGGGAAAACTCTGCAAAGAAAAGCTTTCCGATAAGTTTATAAAACTGTTTGAGGAATTAAGAGGTAAAGCCGATCATTGCAATGATGTTGCCACGTTAAAGGCAATTACAGCTGAAGCCGATGCACTTAAACTTCGCTGCCTTAATGAAATAAACGCAACTGAGGCTAACCTCATTCCGCCAGCAGCACCATCTCAGCCAGCTCCGGATGGCGGCAGCGGTGATGTTCCGCCTGTGCCGGTTGCTCAGGTTCCAGTAAAGAAACGCAAGTCAGTTAGCATTAAGAGTATCAATAATGCTTCAACCTGGCAGATTGAAACAGAAGAAGATGTAAAGAAGTACGTTTCAGATCTTGAAAAGCGACTGATCGCCGCACTGGAAGAGGATACAGTAATTAATATTGAGTTCTGATTAAATATGTTCTGGCAGTTATTTCTTGTAATTTGGAATTCGCGAATTCCAAATTAGAAAAAATTATCTCATCGCCAATTTGGAAGTTGCAATTTCCAAATTAAAAAATCGGGGTGTATTATGAATAAGACAAAGATTAAAAATTTCTCTGTATGGGCACGAAGAAACCTTATAGAAGTCGTTGCATACCGTATGCGTTTTCTTGGTATCGATGAAAATGGTATTAAGAATGAAATGGAAGGTTCTACTGACAGCCTTAAGCTTTACGACATGGGAACAAGCAAGCCGGCTGAAGTATCCGGAAAAGATATTTCAAAGCGAGTACGTCTTGCAAATTATATTAAGGAACATGAAAAATCAAGTGATTACAAGACAGCTTACGAAACCATAGTAGAAGAAATTGCATACACATGGTTTAACCGTCTTATTGCTATTCGTTTCATGGAAGTCAATGATTATCTTCCAAGCGGAGTGCGCGTGCTTTCGTCTGAGAGCGGAAAGCGTGAACCGGATATTGTAACACAGGCCGTTGAAGCTGCAGAAGATCAGGGATTTGCAATAAACAAAGATGAAATCTGGAAGCTGAAAGACGAAAACAAACTCGATGAACTGTTCCGTATTCTGTTCATTCAGCAGTGTAAAAAACTTCATGAGATACTTCCGGAACTGTTTGATAATTCACTCGATGATTATACAGAACTTCTTCTTCCGATTTCGTTCATTGATGATGATGCCTTTATTCGTCGTCTCGTAACTGACATTGATGAAGCAGATTTCAATGTAAGCGAACAGGGACAGGTCGAGATCATTGGCTGGCTGTATCAGTATTATAGCAGTGAAAAGAAAGATGCTGTATTTGAAGCGATGAAAAAGAATGTCAAGGTAAACAAGGAGAACATCGCCGCAGCGACACAGCTCTTTACACCTGACTGGATCGTGCGTTATATGGTCGAAAATTCTCTCGGAAGGCTTTGGGTGGACGGTCACGCTGACACCTCTGTCCGTTCGGAATGGAAATACTACCTCGATGAAGCGGAGCAGACACCCGAAGTGCAGGCACAGCTTGCAGAGATCCGCGCAGGACGCAAAGACCTCACGCCCGAACAGATACGCTTCATTGATCCTTGTATGGGCAGCGGTCATATCCTCGTTTATGCGTTTGATGTGCTGATGCAGATATATCTCTCCTGCGGATACACGGAGCGTGATGCTGCACAAAACATCGTCCGCAACAACCTGTGGGGACTTGACCTCGATAAAAGAGCGTATCAGCTTGCGTATTTCGCTGTGATGATGAAAGCAAGGCAGTATGACCGCCGTTTCTTGACAAGAGGTATCAAGCCCAATCTGTCACATTTTCAGGATCTCCCCACCCCTAATTACTCGCTTCTTGATGAGCCAATCAAGTCTTTTGCGGAGCAGTTTGAGAATGCCGATACCTACGGTTCTCTTATCACGGTGCAGGCTGAGGACAGTATAGCCGAAGCAATCAATAGCTACGAACAGCGAATGCTGATAGGTGAAGAAGAACAGATAGAACACCTGATGCAGCTTTATAAGATACTCTCTCAGCGGTATGATGTGGTTTGCACGAATCCGCCGTATATGGCTGCTGATAAAATGAATGCAAATTTAAAAGATTATATTACAGAAAAGTTTACTGAATTTAAGACAGACTTTTTCTCAGCATTCATCTTTCGGTGTACACAGTTGGCAAAAATAGATGGTTATCTTGGTTTCTTAACGCCTTATGTCTGGATGTTTATTGCTTCATACGAAGATTTAAGGAAAGAACTGTATAGTAATAGAACAATTGAAACCTTAATACAATTTGAGTATTCAGCATTTGAAGAAGCAACTGTACCTATTTGTACCTTTGCATTTAAGAATAATCATATAAACAATAAAAATGGTTGTTATATTAGGTTGGCTGATTTCAATGGAGGTATGGAAGTACAAAGACAGAAAACGCTTGAAGCTATTAGTAATCATAAATGTGGTTTCTATTTTGAAGAACCAACAGAAAATTTTTCAAAAATACCAGGAGCGCCAACTGCATTTTGGATAAGCGATAGTATTCATAAAACATTTGAAATTGGGAAACCTGTTGGCGATATGTACAAAACTATTACAGGTTCAACTACAAGTGATAATGGACGCTTTTTGAGATTTTGGTATGAAGTATTCCATAACAAAATAGGAATAGAACTTGATTCGTCGTATACTGGATACGGGTACAAGTGGATTAAATGTAATAAAGGCGGATCGTTTAGAAGATGGTACGGCAATAACGAATATATAATCAATTGGGATAATGACGGAACAGAACTAAAGGCTTTTTGTACTTATAAAAACAACGGAAAGCATTGGTCAAGATTTTTAAAAAGTCTTAATATGTTCTACAAATCTGGTATAACATGGTCGAAAATTACTTCAGGTGGTTTTTCAGCAAGACTTATGCCAGAAGGATTTATTATGGAGTCAGCAGCCTGCGCTATAATGCCAGAAAAAGAAGATGTTACATTTATTTTAGGATTGATGAACACTAAAATAGCAAGTGTTATACTAAAAGCGAAAAATCCTACCTTAAATATGCAGGCTGGTGATATAATCGCACTTCCAGTAATTAAGTCCGGCGATGCATGCGTTTCTTTGTCTATAAATTCAATAGTTAAGAATAATATTGAATTGTCGAAAACAGATTGGGACAGTTTTGAAACAAGCTGGGACTTCAAAAAGCATCCATTTATGAAATACATAACGCATTCAGCTGAAGAAAGAACTGTAATAAGTTCTTCAAGTAGTGCGGTGTATAGTCCAATTGAGTACGCCTATACAATGTGGCAGTTAGAATGCGAAGAACGTTTCGATAAACTTAAAGCAAACGAGGAAGAACTTAATCGAATCTTTATTGAAATCTACGGTTTGCAGGACGAATTAACTCCGGAAGTAGAAGATAAAGACGTAACCGTTCGTTTGGCTGACTTACAGCGAGACATTCGTAGTTTTATTTCATATGCAGTTGGCTGTATGTTCGGCAGATACTCCCTCGATACAGAGGGCTTGGCGTATGCAGGTGGTGAGTGGGACGAAAGTAAGTATAAGACTTTCAAACCGGATGCAGAAAATTGCATTCCAATAACTGAGGAATACTTCTTTGAAGATGATATTGTTACACAGTTTGCTAACTTCGTTAGTGTAGTCTTTGGTGCTGATACACTTGAAGAGAATCTCAGTTTCATTGCTGAAAATATCGGCATTAAGGGTAACGGTACAGCAAGAGAAAAAATAAGACAGTATTTCCTTAAGGAGTTCTACAAAGATCATTGCAAGGTTTATCAGAAACGACCGATTTACTGGATGTTCGACACTGGCAAAAAGAACGGGTTCAAGGCACTGTGTTATTTACACCGCTGGGATGTTAATACAGTAGGTAACGTGCGTATTGATTACATGCATAAACTTCAGAAACTTTACCGCAATGAGTTGATTCGTTTGCAGGAGAATATCGATAACGGTGAAGATATTGCTAAGAACCAGAAAAGACTTGAAAAAATTACAAATCAGCTTCAGGAAACTGAAGAATATGATGCTAAGATCGGTATGGTAGTAGCTGCCCGTACAGAGATTGACCTTGATGACGGTGTTAAAGTCAACTATGACAAGGTACAGCTTGGTTCGGACGGTAAGAAGTATCAGATTTTAGCGACGATATAACAATAGTGTTTTTGTTATGGTATGGTGAAGAAAAGGATTTAATCATTATTATTTCATTTTTAATTTTGTAATGCAATAAGGGGAATTTATTTATACAAGGAAGAAAACACTATGAAAACAGAAGTTAATTACGTAGGCACTAAATGGCAAAAATGTGATTTTCACGTTCACACAATGCAGAGCAAATGCTTTAAAGACAAGAGCGTTACTTATGAACAATGGATCGATGAAGCAATAAAAAAGGGTCTTGACTGTATTGCAGTTACTGATCACAACGATTATCGTGCAATAGATCAGATCATTGCCATTTCCAAAGATAAGAATATCACTGTTTTTCCAGGCGTAGAGATAACATGTGATACTAATAAAATTCATCTACTTGTCCTCTTTGATACTGATAAAACAGGTGATAATGTCAGAGATTTCTTGTCGAAACTCGACATTGATTCAGATAACATTGATGAAGAAACAGTTTATACAAGCAAAAGTATTATTGAAGTATGTAAAATAGTAAGAGAAAAAAATACTTTAGTTATTGCAGCTCATATTGACGAATTCAGCGGACTTTCAAGTGTTTCTGATGCTAATCTCAAAAGTATTCTTAATCAAGGTTTAATTGATGCAGTACAAGTAGTAAACAAAGAGATTTGGGATAACACTGAAAAAGGCAGTGAGGAAGAACTGAATTTATTAATCAATAAATACAATAAAAAAGCAAACGAGTTATTTCCGATCGAATGGAGAAAGTGTTACAATAAGATTGCTGATTCTGAAATACCAATGCTGTCTTTTTCAGATAATCCTAATGAAGAGCATTCAGCAAATCATGGCCTTTGGGGAATAGGAAGAAATTACACCTGGTTAAAGATGAAAGAACATCCAACTCTTGAAAGTGTAAGGCAAGCGTTACTATCATCTGATTTAAGAGTAAAAGCTGATTTTGATACTAAGCTTTCTCCTGAGACAGTTCCGAATTTTTGGATTAAGCAGATTTCTTTTTCCAAAACAACTGTTAATCCTAAAAAAGACGTAATAGTGAATTTTAATCCGCATTTAAATACAATTATTGGTGGGCGTGGAAGCGGTAAGTCTACTATTATAAGACTATTAACAGGTGCATTATCTTCGGAAAGCGTTGAATTAACAGCAGTTGCCGTTGATCAGAATAATTTCTACAAAAAATCTGGTAAAAATCATGATGGTATTTTTAAAGATGATTCATCGATTACCATTAATTTAGTTCGATCTGGTACTGAATATAAAATTAATATAACAAATATCAAGGATTCTAAAGATCAGTCAGTTAAAGTGTTTGAAATTAAAGACGGGTTAGAAAAGCTTGTAGAGGGTTCTGGAATACTATCGCTTTTTAAACCAAGAGTATTTACCCAGAAGCAAATATATGAAACGGCTAAAAATGAAAGTGCATTAATGGAACTAATCGATTCAAAAATAGATTCTATTCCAAGATTGATAAAACAAAAAGAAGACTTGATCAATTCACTTAAGAACAAACTTATTGAAATTCAGTCAATAGAAAAAGAAATTTCAAAAGAGAATGATATAAAGTTTAAACTGGAAGATACCGATAAGAGAATCGAACTGTTTAATTCCAGCGGTATTTCGGACTTGATTTCCAAAAACAATAAAAAGAAAAATGTTATTTATTACATAAAACAGATTAAAGAAAAGCACTCTGTGATTGTTGATACTTTAAAGAAATCACTTCTTGTTCCTGAAATAGATCAAGAAAAATTAAATCAAAATGGAACGAATGGTGAAATCATTGATTTGCTCAATGATTATGCTGATAAATCCGATAATCAGTTATCTGTGATTAAAGACAGTATAGATGAGTATCAGAGAATTGCGATTGAAATGTATGATAATTTCATTAATACAGACTGGTACAAAGAATATGTTAAGGAACAGTCAGATATCGAAACTAATAAAAAGGAATTAGCTGAAGAAGGTATAGATTATTCTGCACTCGATGACCTTATGAATAAACGCAAAGATCTGAAAAATCAGCTCGATGAGATTAATGAAAAGAAAAAGCAAATATCTGAAAAGAAGAAAAGTATTGATGATGAACTATCTCAGCTTAAGAATACAATTGATGAAATTTCTGTAGAAAGACGGAAGTATGCTTCTACTCTTACTACTTCGGACGATAATGTGAAAATAGTTGTGCATCCAATGTTGAGTGAAGAATCATTCATATCATTTATGAAAACAACACTTAATAAAGATAATCAATCAATTAGTGACGACCTTGAGAGTTATTCCAAAACCTTGTTTCCGGAAAACACAGGAAAAACTACTCCGTTACAAAGAATTGATGAATTCCGTACATTAATCAAATCTATAAGAGAAGGAAACGAAGAAAAATCTTTATCAGCAGTTTTCAGGAGAACAGTTGCGCAGCTTGATGATGATAATTATTATAAACTTCTTCTGTTTTATCCTGATGATAAAATCGAATTACAATATAAACCAGAAGGAGCTAAATCTAAGTTTTCACCATTATCATCTGCTTCTGCAGGTCAGAAAGCAGCCGCAATATTAACTGTTATTCTAGCACAGGGCGAAGAACCTATTCTTCTTGATCAGCCTGAAGATGATCTTGACAATAAATTAGTATATGAATTAGTTGTTCAGAGAATGAAAACATTTAAAGAACAAAAGCAGATAATCGTTGTAACACATAATGCTAACATTCCGGTTAATGGTGATGCAGAATACATAACTTCCATGGATTCTCAGTCTTTGAAGGTTCAGATTAAATGTGAGGGAACTTTGGATGATACGGATATTCGAAAAGAAATATGTGATGTAATGGAAGGTACAGAGTACGCATTTGAAATGAGAGCAAAAAAATATCATTTAAAACTGAAAAAATGATATAGCTTATTAAACCATAAAACAGATTGCTATGATAGTAATACTTGATATCAATAGTCTGAGACCATAACGCTTCTTACAGAGAGGAAGAAAATCATGAATGCAGATATGATAACGGAAGCAAACGAACTTGATTCAACATGCGGCATATCAGATGATGAACTTACAGAACGTTTTAAAGCATCTATAAGAATCGATAATGAAATCAGACGAATAAAGGGACTTCCGACAGCAAAATATGATATTGCTAATAAGCGTGCATATCTGGAATATCCTGATGGCAGAATAGAATATGTCGAATAGAGAGTACAAATAATATGGCTGAATTAAATTTAAATCAGATCGCTGACAAACTGAATGAAGCATTCACAGGTGATGCAAGGCAGCTGATCTTCTGGTATGATGAAAACGGCGAGTTTTCAGAGGATATCAACACACTCGCTCTCGATAATGCTAAGGTGTATAAGCTCGAACCGAATAATCAGATTTATACGAAGTATTTCCTTACTTATGAGGACACCACAACAAACTATCTGATTTACGCACCGTTTCCGAAACCTGATGTATACGAAAATCATCTTGAAGATATGCTTCTTTATTCTAAGCAGTTTTTCGCTGATCGTGCTTCGCTAATATGTGCGGAACTTGGTATAAGTGAAGAACTTAAGGCTGTTATTCAGAAGTATGGCAGTTTCTTCGGGGCTAAAGACAGAACGAAACGCTTTTATGATCTGGAAATAGAAAACTGGAATGAAGATGCTATCAAGGTAGGTATAATGTCTGCTATTTGCGGCACCAAGACATCATCTTTCGAGGAAGTAGTAAAGGTGCTGCTGAACGAAAACCTTGATGAAAATCCGTATATGGCTGACTTTGAAAAGTACGGTCTGAAAGATGATTTCTGGAACAAGGCAGAATCTTATTTTGGTTTTACAAATCAGAATCCGGATCTTCGTAATTTTACGGCATCGTTATTCCTTACCTATGCTTCAAAGGAAATAACGGCTGAAATGCCGAAAAATCTGAAAAACGGCTTGACTTATAAGACAGGCTCAGTAATTGCTTTCCTTGATAATATCATGAACAACAGCGAGTATGCTGAGCGATTTGACTGGCTTTCAGAGTTCGTATATAACGGAATCGGTGGTGATCAGTTCCTTAAATCATTCCCGGTGGAAGCAATAATTGACTGTGATATTTTCAAGTCCGTTGATGATTTCATTATAAAGTGGATGATTGAACGTCTTGAAGCAGAAGATACCGGAGCAAAGCTTTCCGGATTTACGATTCTTCAGCTCTGTTCAGACAGAAAGAGAACTCACTTTGGAAAGAACTATGCAGCACAGTATGATGTTATCGAATTCGCATATAAGATAATTTATGCCGGTAAATATGAACCTGTCAGCAGTCTTTCTGATATTGTAAAGAACTATACAGGAAAATATTATGAAAACGACAGAAATTATCGTCTTTTCTATTTCAATTACGATAAGTTAGAGGACGCTTCACGTTTTGAAAAAGTTCGTGAGCTGATTGAGAATATCTATACAAATGATTATTTACAGAATATCTGCACTAACTGGACCAGATCATTCACTGATGCTGATGGTAAATCAGGACTTCCGCTTCAGATCAACTTCTGGAAGGAGAAAGTTGAGCCTATTAAGGAACGTGTAGTAGTGTTTATTTCCGATGCTATGCGTTATGAAGTTGGTGTTTCTCTTTATGAAAGACTCAATGCAGATGAAAAATGCAAGGCTTCGCTTTCGGCTATGCAGACTGTTCTTCCTTCCATTACTATGTGTGGAATGGCGGCTCTGCTGCCACATAAAGAATATGTTCTGACTCCGGATTACAGGATGCTTGTTGACGGTAAATCATGTGCTTCAACGGCTGACAGAGCAAAGATATTAAGCGCTTATAATGCAAAGAGTATATGTATTCAGTTTGATGAACTAAAAACGAAAAAAGTTGAGGAATTAAGAAATATCGTTTTCGGTCTTGAAGTTATTTATGTATATCATAATCAGATAGATGCACGTGGTGATAAAGCACCTACTGAAGATGAGGTATTTAATGCGTGTGATGAAGCTGTTGATGAAATTGCTTCAATGATCAGAAAACTTACAAGTGCTAACGTTACACATTTCCTCATTACCTCAGATCACGGTTTTGTCTATAAGCGTGATGAATTACATACCGGAAATAAAATTGGTGATGTTGGTTCCAAATCAGATTTCATCGGCAAGCATTATGCTGTAAGTAATCAGGCTATCAGTATGGACGGAATAGGAAGCATAGCTCTCAGTACAGTACACAAAAATGCCGATAACCGAACAGTATCATTCCCGATAAGTGTTGATGTTTTTAAGACACAGGGTGGAGGACTTAACTTCGTTCACGGAGGCTGTTCACCTCAGGAGATGATCATTCCGCTTATCGATGTAAAGACGGAAAAATCAAAGGTTGAAACTACATTTGCAGAAATTGCGATGACTACGACAATGAGCAGGATCACCAATCTCAGTGTTAATCTTGAATTTTTCCAGAAGCAGCCTGTTTCTGATATCGTAAAGCCGGCTGTTTACCATATTTACTTTGAAACTGAAGACGGAGAACGAGTATCAAATGAAAATCAGTTCCATGCTGACAGTACTGAGAGTAACCCTATCAATACCAAGGCTAAACTTCGTTTTTCATTTAAGAACAGGATCTACAGCAACAAGGACAAGTATTATCTTGTTATAAAAGACGAGGAACATAATACTGAACTGAACCGTATCAGTTTTGTTATTGATATTGCTATGGCTAATGATTTCGGATTTTAATGGAGATATAACAAATGGATGATATCTTATTCAGTGAAGATAATTCAAGAGAAGAACTTTATCGTAAACTCAGAAAACACTTCGATGGAAAAATAGTACGTAAGGATCTTACAAAGCGCATCAAGGAAGGTGCTAATGTGCCTGTTTACGTACTGGAATTTCTGTTAGGACAGTACTGCAGCAACGACGATGAGGAAGTCGTTAAAGACGGCGTTGAGCAGGTAAGAAAGATACTTTCAGAAAATTATGTGCGTCCGGATGAAGCTGAAAAAGTTCTTTCAAAGCTCAGACAAAGAGGATCAATGAGCATCATTGACAGAGTAACTGTAACTCTGAATCTCAGAACTGACAGTTACGAAGCAGAGTTTTCAAATCTCGGACTTGGCGGCCTTGATATCGAAGAATCATATCCGCAGAAGTACGACAGACTTCTGTGTGGTGGCATATGGTGTATTGTTCAGCTTGATTACAACAGCAATGATTCACTTGCTGAGATGATAACCGGAAAGAAACAGAAATCAGCACCGCTTATCAGCATTAATAAACTTACACCAATTCAGATGCCTTACGTAGACATGGACGAACTTAAAGAGGGAAGAAAGGCATTTACCAAAGACGAATGGATTGATGTTCTTCTTCGTTCGATCGGTATGGAACCAGATACTCTTACTGAAAGAGAAAAATGGCTTCTGATTGCGAGAATGATACCGCTTGTAGAGAATAATTTTAATATGTGCGAACTCGGACCACGCTCCACAGGTAAATCGCACATTTACAAGGAAATATCTCCGAACAGCATTCTTGTTTCAGGCGGACAGACAACGGTGGCTAACCTGTTTTATAATATGAGCAAGCGATCAGTCGGTCTTGTCGGACTGTGGGACTGTGTGGCTTTCGATGAAGTGGCAGGCATAAAATTCAAGGACAAAGACGGAGTTCAGATAATGAAGGACTACATGGCTTCCGGTTCTTTTGCTCGCGGAAAAGAAGAGATAGGTGCATCAGCCTCGATGGTTTTTGTAGGTAACGTAAATCAGAGTGTTGATGTTCTTTTGAAAACTTCAAGCCTGTTCGATCCTTTCCCTCCTGAAATGGGAACTGATACTGCTTTTCTTGACCGTATGCACTGCTATATCCCTGGATGGGAAATACCAAAGTTCAGACCTGAACATTTTACTGATGATTACGGATTTATAACTGATTATCTTGCTGAATTTATAAGAGAACTCCGAAAAGATCAGCGTGGTGACGCTCTTGATAAATATTTCAAGCTCGGAAAAAACCTTAACCAGCGTGATACCGTTGCTGTAAGAAAAATGGTCGGCGGTCTTGTTAAGCTTATTTATCCGGACGGTGAATACACAAAGGAAGAAATTGAAGAGATCATACGCTTTGCTCTTGAAATGCGCCGCAGAGTTAAGGAACAGCTGAAAAAGCTTGGCGGAATGGAATTCTATGATGTGAATTTCTCATACATTGATAACGAAACTTTTGAGGAGCATTATGTATCAGTTCCGGAACAGGGCGGTGGAAAACTTATTCCTGAAGGATTATGCAATCCGGGACAGGTATATACCGTATCAAGAGGCAAAACAGGAATGCTCGGTGTTTTCAGACTTGAATCACAGGTCCTTCCGGGAAACGGAAAGTTTGAAAAAACAGGTCTCGGTACTGACCGCGAAGCGAAAGAAGCGGTAGCGACTGCATACAATTTCCTTAAGGCAAACGGAAAACGTATAAGCGGTGCAATTGATATATCAACGAAGGATTATATCATAAACTATCAGGATCTGCAGGGAATAGGTATGACACCAACACTTGCAGTATCAACGCTTATAGCTATCTGCTCAATAGCCTTAGGTAAACCGGCTCTGCCTTCACTTGCAGTTCTCGGAGAAATCAGCATCAGCGGTTCACTTATAAAAGCAGATGAGCTTGCAAATTCACTGCAGATATGTCTCGACAGCGGTGCAAAGAAAGTTCTGCTTCCGATAACATCAGCAGCCGATCTTGGCTCAGTTCCGCCGGAACTTATGGGTAACTTCAGTATTATTTTCTATAACAGTGCTGAAGACGCTGTGTTTAAGGCTTTGGGTGTGGAGTAACTGATAAGTATGAGTGTTCTGATCTTTTCTAATGAAGAATTGGAAGTTCTTTTTGACGTAATAAATTCGCTTAAAATCTGCTTCCATCCGAAGTTTGCTCCTGACGGTAAATTTAAAATATTCGATCGCGAATTATCCAAGAAAGAAATTATTATCTTTGCTGATAATAATATAATTTCACCAATTTGTGAGATTGCACACAAGGGTTCATTAAAAAATGAGGATCGCCTAAGAAAAATTTCAGCATTTGTCCTATGGACTAAATATATTAATGCGCGAATCACTTGTGGATTAGGTTTACTGGAAAACGATACTGCTAACCTAAGTGGAGTTTCAAGTGAATATAATAGAATGAGATTTCTGTATGCTGTAGATAAAATTCCTCCCATAGTCTGGAAAAATCTAGCGTTCGGACTCATTGATAGTGTACCAGATGTATTTTTGTATAATCAAGATTATGTTCCAAAAGTAGATTATAATTTTCAAGATAATAGAATTCTTCTTTCTATAGAAGCTGCGCTAATCCATATTTCTAGATTATGTAAATATAGAGGTATGGATGGATTCAATAAATTTATTCATTTTTTTAATTGGTATACAGATAACCTAGAAATAGGGGATTGTTTAATGTTTTACTCGGCTGCGTTGTTTGCAGATATAGAAAGCGTTGCAATGCCTAAAGGAATTGGAAGCAAAGATTATAATAGAATTGTAAAAGGAATAAAAAATCAAGCTTGGGATTTGGCGTATTTAGCGTTTTGGAGCACTTTTTATTACAATGAAAGTGAAGAAAAATGTTATATGTTTGCTACTGATGATAATACTCAAAAAATAATTAGTGTTAATATTATTCCGCCTGGTCAATGTAATAATGCTATATATAGTATCTTTCATACCAAAAAACAACAACAGCAATTAGAAGATATATTTGCTGCAAAGCTTGGTAATAATAGAATTAATCCGTTTTCAAATATGTCGGAATCTGAGATTATCAATAAGATTAAATCTATAATTGAAGATGAATATGGAAAATTAAAAAATGAGATATAGGAAACAATTTCAATAGATTATGATGGGTTTTGATAAGGTTAAAAATAGGAGGGACATTATATGGCCGGCGATAAGTATACATGGGTTCCTTTTTATGAGGAATTGGCTGTAAAACTGATGAAGTATAAAAGTAGTAGTTCAAGAGAAGAACTAATAGAAATAATGAACAGAATCAATAATGATTTTGGTAGTAAATACGGAAGCAACGGCCCAAGGCATTTTTCATTATCTGGAGAAATCAAGGATATTGATCCATTTACGATTTATAATTATATTAATTCATGGGGAATACCTAAACGAAGAATTCTCATCAAAGAGCTGGCAACAATATTTAATATTTCTTCAACAACGGAAGATGAAGAGTTCAATGGTGTTCCAGGTTCTAAATCACAACAGTTTTGTTTTTATGGATTTGATGATAATGGGATAAATAATACTATTCCTATGCTTTGGAAACTATTTGAACTATCATTTGAGTACACATCAGAAACAAATTCAAATAACAAAAAGCATCTCGCGGATTTATTTAATCAGTGTATAAAGCAACAGCAAGTTGGAATTACATATCTTACTCAAATACTGTTTTGTGTACAGCCGCGCTTTTTCTTACCTATAGATAAACAAACCAAAACTATTCTGCACGACGAAAAATTTGTTCCTGTTTCAGTTACTGAATATGTTAAAACTAATCTTCAAAAGAAATACAAGCATAAGAAGCAGGCTAATGAATTCAGATACAATGATAAAATAGACGGCCAAACATATCTTTCTCTATGCGAATTATGCAGAGCTCAAACACCACCGATAAGTTTTCCGGAATTATCATATAAAGCGTGGCTGAACAATCAGAAACATCCCCAAAACACAGTAGATCAGAATATTTCTGATCCTATGGAAAGTCATAAACAAATGATTCCTTTAAATACTATTCTTTATGGTCCGCCCGGAACAGGAAAGACATATCATACAGCTATTTATGCTGTATCTATCATTGAAAAACTGCCTATAGGTGAAGTAGAAAAATGGTCATACGACGAAGTGATGGAGAAATATAGAAAACACTATAGTGATGGTCGCATTAGTTTTACTACATTCCATCAGTCATATGGCTATGAAGATTTTATAGAAGGAATTCGTCCTGAATTATCAGATGAAACTGACAATGAAGAAAACGCTAATGCAGAATTAAACTACCACCTGAAGGCGGGCGTGTTCAAGGAGTTTTGTCGAAAAGCATCGATTCCAGTTCTTGGGAAAGCGGCTGATTATGAGATTAATGCAAATCCAACAATATGGAAGGTGTCTCTTGAGGGTACTGGTCCCAATACTACAAGAACAGAATGCATGAAAAATGGGCATATTAGAATTGGCTGGGATGAATATGGCGAAAAACCGGATCTCAACAATCTTCCAGTCATTAAAGGATGGAAAGAAGGACTTGGGAAAACGGTTCTTAATGCGTTTATTAACCGTATGAAAATAGGTGACATAGTGTTTTCCTGTTATAGTGCTTATAAGATAGATGCAATAGGTGTTATTACTGGTGATCCAGAATGGGATAAGAATGAGAAAAATAAATACAGACGAATTCGAAAAGTTAAATGGCTTGCTCAGAACTTGGATTATGATATCACTGATATTAATGGTGGTAAAAGTATGACACTGGCTGCAGTATATGCATTGAATAGTGTAACTGTAGACGATGTTATAAAGATTTTACAAGAAAAAAATGTATCGCTTATTAATGCGAAAGAAGAACAACCTAACTACGTATTTATTATCGATGAAATAAATCGAGGTAATATTTCGAAAATTTTCGGTGAACTCATAACATTAATCGAACCTTCAAAACGATCAGGCAGATCAGAGTGTATTCCAGCTATTCTTCCTTATTCTCAAAAAACTTTCTCTGTTCCAGATAACGTATATATTATCGGTACAATGAATACAGCAGATCGTTCAATCGCTTTACTTGATACGGCACTTCGCCGTCGTTTTTCTTTTATTGAAATGCTGCCGGACGTCAATGTTTTAAATGATCTCGGTATTGGAACAATTAAAGTAGAGAATGAAACGATAAACGTTTCCAAAATGCTTTATGTTATTAATAAACGAATAGAATTGCTTTATGACCGTGAGCACATGATTGGACATGCTTTTTTTACACCTTTAAAGGAAAATCCATGTATAGCTGGACTTGCAGAGATATTCCGAAATAAGGTAATACCATTGCTTCAGGAATACTTTTTTGAGGATTACAGTAAAATACAGCTCGTTTTAGGAGATAATTGTAAGTCGCAGGATGAATATAAATTTGTACGCGACCACAGTGTTGATAGCAGTATTTTTAACGGCAACCCTGACATTGATGTACAGGAAATATCTTATGAAATTCAGGAATCAGCTTTTAGTTTGATTCAAAGTTATAAGGAAATTGGTGAAGATATATAATCTCAGGGTGATGTTATGCAAAAACTTATTGAGCTGAAAGAGTATGATTCTATTACGTGTGAGAAATATGATTTGCGAAAATCTGGAAAACTTAGGCTTTCAGAGAACGATTTTAATAACCTCGAAAGCTTTATTCATAGTTTCCAAAATCACGCAGAAGCCGATATTCTTGACTTCGTAAATATCTCTTATAAAAAAAGAGATATTGGAACGATGATTTCTCTAAAAAACTATGTAGGGCTGATTCAGTTTAAAAACGATATGCAGTTACAGGTGCTGCCTAAAATCACTTTTTCTGATAATAGTTGCGATGATACAGCAAACACGAAACGTGTGTTTCTGAAGATGATAGGAAGCATGAAGGATTTCCAGAGTAAAGTTTTTACTGATTCCAGACTTGATGTAAACCGAATGAGCATATATGAAGTGTTCATCAGAATGTATCTTCAGGAGACTAATGAGCTTATAAAGCACGGAATTAAATCCGATTACATTATTCATGAAGATAACCTGCGTTTCTATAAGGGAAAACTTCTTATGAACAAACATTTAAAAGAAAATGCTTGTCATAAAGAACGCTTCTACGTTTCCTATGATGAATATAGTATCAACAGACCAGAAAACAGGATAATAAAATCCACACTTATTATGCTTTCAAAAATTACTTCAAGTATTGAAAATTCAAAAGAAATTAATCGTTTACTCGGTTTCTTTGAAGTAATTGGTGCCTCAGAAAATCCTGAAAAAGACTTTTCAGAAATCATAATTGACCGTAATACCAAACACTATGAAAATCTAATGAAGTGGTCAAAAGTGTTTCTGCTTAATAAGAGCTTCACAACATTTTCAGGTGAAAATAATTCAAAGGCATTACTATTTCCTATGGAAAAAGTGTTTGAATCATATGTCGCCAAATATGTAAAGAAAGTTTTTACAGCGAGCGGATGGATAGTTTCAACTCAGCATACCGGACATTATCTTTTTACTCATCTTAACAGACAGGAATCACCAAAATTCTCGCTTAGACCTGATATAGTCGTAACCAGAGGCTCCAGCACAATAATAATGGACGCCAAATGGAAACGGCTGAATAATAAGCCTCGTGATAATTACGGTATTTCTCAGTCTGATATGTATCAGATGTATGCTTACGGGAAAAAATACGAAACAAATCATATATGGCTTCTTTATCCTATAACAGAGGAATTTGAGGCAGGGAAGATACTTTCTTTTGAAAGTTTTGGCGATGTTTGCGTTAAAGTGTTTTTTGTTGATGTGAGCAGAATTGAAAACAGTATTGAAAGTTTAAAATCATTTATAGATACAATGGAATGATTTATTGAGGAGAATTTTAAAAATGAAAAAAGTGTTTATCGGATTACTTGCAGCAGGATTATTTCTGAGTTTCAATGTTTCAGATAGAGTAATTGCTGAAGAATCAGTAGATTCAGGATTAAAGGTAATAGCTACTGAAGACTGGACTGCGTCTTATTATGTATCATACATTAAAACTAATGGTGATAAAAAAGAAACAGCATATCTGAATGATGGAGAATTATTTCCTTATCTTGCATGCCACGCCGATATTTATAACGATGGAACTTTGAAACTGTCATTCTGGAACAATCATGAATGGACTACAGAAGACGATAAATTAACAAACAATAGTTCTTGTGTGTTAATTTCTAAAGAAACTTACCCCTATAATTCTGGAGATTTTCGATTCAAGTTTAAAAACGGGATTTCTTATGAGCATAATGATTACATCTCATATCCTGTAAAGGATGCAACTGTTACTGGTTCTGAAGGAATAATTCATAGTAATGGTAAATTTGTTTGTGGTTTTAATGACTATTCAAATCCAACAGAGAAATCTCCTTCTGCAGATTATTCATATTGGAAATCCATTGATTTTTCTTACTATCCTAGAGAATATTCGGCATTTTCGCAATTTACGGTTAGTGATACTGGATTTGTAGATGATCATTTTGGACATGAATATATTCTGTATAATAAAGGAAAATATGATGATAACAATTACAGCGTTATAATGGTTTATTCACTAACGGCTAGTGATGGTAAATTATCAGAACAAACAGTAGGCAAAAAGAATAGTATTATCTTTAAAATAGACTATAATACTTTATCAAAACTGAATCATTCATTAAACTTTAGTTTATTTGGACATGATATAGTTCTGACTCCTGAAATGTTTTCGAATGATGAAGTAGTTGAGCAACCTGTGCCATTGACGGAAACTGAAAAGAAAATACAAGACTTGGAAGCAAAGGTTAAAGCACTTACTGAAGAAAATGAAAAACTAAAATCAAGAAGCGTTTTTGATATAAACGATGACGGTGAGGTTAATGTATTTGATCTGCTTGCATTGAAGAAGCATTTACTTGGATTTTAAGTTTTCGTATAAATGAAAGAGGAAAACATATGTCAGTAAAATACACGGAAGAACTTAGACCAACACTTCAGTGCAGGACATTTCCGCTGAGATCATTAGATAAATACAAATACGTTGTAATCTGCTCGTATTATGAAGGCAGGTATATGCTTAGCCGTCACAGTAAGAGAACAACATGGGAAACTCAGGGCGGACATATAGAAGCAGGTGAAACACCTCTTGAAGCGGTAAGGAGAGAACTGTACGAAGAGAGCGGTGTAACAGATGCTGAAATAATACCTGTATGCGACTACAATGCGTGGTGTGATGCAGGTAATGCGAATGGAGTAGTATTTGCTGCTGTTATTAAAACTCCGGGCGAACTGCCTGAAAGTGAAATGGCAGAGGTCAAGTTCTTTGATAAGCTGCCGGAGGAGCTTACATATCCGTTAGTTACTCCGGTTTTGTTTGAAGAAACTTCTAAGGCGGCAAGGAAGTTTTATTATATGAAACGGATTAATACCTAACCTTACAGAAAAAGCGGCAGAACGTGACCATCACATCACGCTCTGCCGCCTTTTTTTATTCCAGTATCCCAGCTTTTTTATTTGCCCTCGTGATCAGGAGAATCTTGAAATTTATTTAATGAACTTCTAATAAACTTTTAATAAAAAGCTCTTTACAAAAACGGTCAATGATGATATATTTTATATGTAGTCATTATGCTGATATTAAGTTTAGCTTACGGCTATAAAAGAATAATTAAAGAAAAGGAAGTTGACAACAATGAAACAAAACAAAAATGCAATGAAGTCGAGAATGTCTGTCGGTAAACGTACTCTTGCAGCAGTGATTGCTGTAGTAAGCTGCTTTTCTCTTGCAGCTGCACCTGAATCATTAACAGGAACAAATGTATTCAACACAGTCAGCGTTAATGCTGCTGAAACAAAAGATTACACTGTAGTTGCTGAGGCCTGGAGTAGCAATGATACCTTAAGACCAGGTAAGTGGTATTCAAGCCCAAACGATAAATACTTTGTCGTTTTTGATGGAAACAGCGGTAATTTATTGCTTTACGGAAATACACCTAACGGAAGAAAGCTTCTTTGGAACTCGAAATCAACTGCTCCTAACGGAAGCTGTATTATGCAGGCAGATGGTAATCTTGTAATTTATTCTGCTTATGATGCTAAACATAACAGAAAGCCTGTCTGGGATTCACACACAAGTCGCAATTTCATGTCATCACTTATACTTACAAACAATGGTGATCTTTATATCAAATCATTACCATCTGTTATGGGAAAAAGAACGTGGTCAGCAAGACCTCTTGTATGGCCTTTCCCTGGTCGTGATAACTATCTGGACAGATACGGTATCAATAACCTTACGATTGGTGATGAAAGGTGTCAATACAAAGGTGCCAGAGGTCAAAGAATAGTAGCTATGGCAGATGGATATTTAAACCGTTTGGAGTCTATGTGTATAGAAATTATTTATCCTGAACTTGGAATTAAATCTTACATGTCAGGTTTGTATGAAAAAGAAGATAATATATTTGAATGCTATACTGTTAAGAAAGGTCAGACAATAGGTTATGCAACTTATAGAACATTCAACGTTAAGCTTTATAAGGATGATAAACCTATTAATTGGGATGACTATGTTTTAATGCCTTTGACGCTGCATACTGAAGGTGTTAGAGTTAATTCAGATTATTAATCAGTAAATACAAGACACGTTTTCTTAAAATAGTGAACCAGCGTCCAATCAATATTACCACATAATATAGATACAATAAAAACAGCCACTGTCATGTGAGTAATTTCACATACAGTGGCTGTAATTTATTTACCCTCAAACAAAGTCTCAAACCGCTTCATAGCTTCTCGGGTATTCTCTTCGTTGTTAAAAGCAGTAAGTCTGAACCAGCGGTCACCGTTTTTACCGAAGCCGGCGCCCGGGGTGCCTACTACGCCGGTTTTTTCGAGCATGAAGTCGAAGAATTCCCAGCTGTTCATGCCGAACGGGCATTCGAACCAGATGTACGGGGAGTTGATTCCGCCGGTGAAGTTGATGCCGAGTTTTGTCATGGTGTCGGAGATGATCTTTGCGTTTATCATGTAGTGAGCGGTCATTTCCTTTGCTTCTTTGCGGCCGGCTTCGCTGAACACGGCTGCAGCTGCGCGCTGGACTACGTATGGTACGCCGTTGAATTTTGTGCACTGACGTCTGTTCCACATTTTGTTAAGACTCATTTCTCTGCCGTCGGCGGCTTTTGAAACTATGCCTTTCGGAACGATGGTGTATCCGCATCTGGTTCCGGTAAATCCGGCTGTTTTGGAAAGTGAGCAGAATTCAACTGCGCATTTTTCTGCGCCTTCTATCTGATAGATGCTTCTCGGAAGTTCCGGGTCGGCGATGAAGCTTTCGTATGCTGAGTCGAAGAGGATGACTGCGTCGTTTGCAAGTGCATAATCGATCCATTCCTTAAGCTGTGCCTTGCTGTAGCATGCGCCTGTCGGATTGTTTGGTGAGCAGATGTAGATAATGTCGGCGTGTACGTTTTTGTCCGGCATCGGAAGGAAGCCGTTTTCCTTGTTTCCGGCTGTGTAAATGATGTTTCGGCCGTTCATTGTGTTTGTATCAACGTAAACAGGGTAGACCGGATCAGGAATGAGTACTGTGTTGTCTTTCGAGAAAAGATCGGTTATGTTTCCTGTATCTGATTTTGCACCGTCGGAAACGAAGATGGTATCAGGGTCGAGTTCCACTCCGAATGAGCTGTAGTATCCGGCAATGGCTTCCCTGAGGAAATCGTATCCCTGTTCCGGACCGTATCCGCGGAATGTATCAGCGCTGCCCATTTCGTCGGCTGCTTCATGCATGGCTTTTACGACACTTTTGCCGAGCGGGAGTGTTACGTCACCGATGCCGAGTCTTATAACACTTCTTTCAGGGGACTTGTCCTGAAATGCCTTTACTTTCTTTGCTACCTCACTGAAAAGGTAGCTTTCCTTTAAATTAAGAAAATTTTCATTAAATTTTGCCATTGTTATTACTCCTTTTTACTTATTCCATTCTCCGTCATATACAAATGTAGCAGGACCTGTCATGTAGAGGTGGTTGTTGGTTTCTTTCCATTCGATAACGAGTTCGCCGCCGAGAAGTTCTACTGTTACAGGCTTTCTCGGTGAGATACCATTTAAGCATGCTGCAGCGACTGTTGCGCATGTACCTGTTCCGCAGGCGAGAGTTTCACCGGTGCCTCTTTCCCATACACGCATTTGTAAACGTTCAGGGGAAACGATCTTGACGAACTCAATGTTCGAACGCCTTGGAAAATGCTTGTCAGTTTCAAAGACCTTTCCGAAGCGTTCAACTTCAAAGCTCTTTACGTCTTCGTCAATGAATGTTACTGCATGCGGATTTCCCATTGATACGCAGGTAAATGTAAAATTTCTGCCGAAAGCACTGAGTTTAAGATCCGTAACAGGGGAGCTGTCTGCAATTACAGGAACTTCAGAAGCTTCTGTTATCGGGATACCCATGTCAACTGTGAGCTTCTGGGCAATATCGTTTTCATCGGTATGTACTTCAATTCTCTTTATTCCGGCAAGTGTTTCAACAGTTATCGGACTGTGATGGATGATGTTTCTGTCATAAACGTATTTTGCAACACAGCGGATCGCGTTTCCGCACATTTCTGATTCGCTGCCGTCCGGATTGAACATTCTCATTCTGCAGTCGGCAAGTTCACTCGGACAGATAAGTACAAGTCCGTCCGAACCGATGCCGAAATGTCTGTCGCTTATGGCTCCGACGATCTTTTCCGGATCAGTTACTGTTTCCGTAAAACAGTTTACGTAAACATAATCATTGCCGCAGCCGTGCATTTTTGTAAATTTCATAGTTATTTCACCTCGAAAGATTTTTCCCTCATGTACGGGAACCCTGAAAACCCGCTTTACCCCCGTCCTGTTCATGGCAGGGCGAGGGTTTAAGCGGTTCTTTTACATTATATAAATAAAATGGATGAAGATATCGTGCATTTCATCATACACCGAAGAGAAGTTCGTCGTAAGCAGGGAACGGATAGTATTCTGATGCTGTCTTTGTTTCTGCTTCATCGGCAGCAGCACGGAGCTTATCCATTGAAGGAAGCATTTCATCACGGACGAATTCTGACTGACTTCTTACATCTTCGATCTTTTTCAGTTCTTCAACTACAGCTTCGAGTCTGGTTGTTGCTTCGTCCATCTGATCGATAAGATCTGTAAGTTCAGAAACAAGGCGTGTTTCATACTTGCATGCGCTGTCACATACGCTCTTCTTTACTGCAACTGCGGATGCTGTGTCGGAAGCGAACTTTGAAACTGCCGGAATGATCTCCTTGCGTGCCATATCGATCATTGTTGCTGCTTCAATGTTTACTGACTTAACGTAGTTTTCAAGCATGATCTCACATCTTGAATGGATCTCAGCTTCCGTAAATATGCCCTGTCTTGTGAGCATTTCAACGTTCTTTTTGTCGCAGATCTTCGGCATGCAGTCAGCTGTTGTTCTGAGGTTTGAAAGGCCACGTTTTTCAGCTTCGGCGATCCACTTGTCATCGTAGCCGTTGCCGTTGAATATGATTCTCTTGTGTTCCTTTATTGTACGCTTGATAAGATCGTGGAGGGCTGCTTCAAAGTCGGAAGCTTTTTCAAGTTCATCAGCAAACTTTTCAAGAACTTCAGCAACTGCACCGTTGAGGTGGATGTTTGCGCATGAGATACTGTTTGAAGAACCGAGCATACGGAATTCGAACTTGTTGCCTGTGAATGCGAAAGGTGATGTACGGTTACGGTCTGTTGCATCCTTTGAAAACTGAGGAAGAACGTCAACGCCGAGTTTCATCTTTTCCTTTGTGGCGCCGCCGTAAGGAGTATCATTTTCAATAGCTTCAAGGATCTCGGTAAGTTCATCGCCGAGGAAGATGGAAATTACAGCCGGAGGAGCTTCGTTTGCACCGAGACGGTGGTCGTTGCCTGCTGTGGCAACTGAAAGTCTGAGAAGATCCTGATATTCATCAACAGCCTTGATTACTGCTGCGAGGAAGAGGAGGAACTGAGCGTTTTCATACGGTGTTTCACCAGGAGAGAGAAGGTTGATGCCTGTATCGGTCGAAATGGACCAGTTGTTGTGCTTGCCTGAACCGTTTACGCCTTCGAACGGCTTTTCGTGGAGGAGACACACAAGGCCGTGACGTTCTGCGACCTTCTTCATAACTTCCATTGTGAGCTGGTTGTGGTCTGCTGCAATGTTTGTTGTCTTGTAGATAGGAGCGAGTTCGTGCTGTGCAGGAGCAACTTCGTTGTGCTTTGTCTTGGCGAGAATGCCGAGCTTCCAGAGTTCTTTGTCGAGGTCAGCCATGTATTCAGCAACTCTTGTCTTGATGGAACCGAAGTAGTGGTCTTCCATTTCCTGTCCCTTAGGAGGCATTGCACCGAAAAGTGTACGGCCTGTCATTACGAGGTCCTTACGCTTCTTCCACATTTCACGGTCAACAAGGAAGTACTCCTGTTCAGGACCTACTGAGCAGCGAACGCTCTTTACACTGTCGTTTCCGAAAAGCTTCAGAACACGGATAGCCTGACGGCTGAGTGCTTCCATGGAACGGAGAAGAGGAACTTTCTTGTCGAGTGCTTCACCTGTGTAGGAACAGAATGCTGTAGGAATGTAGAGTGTTCCATCCTTGATGAATGCATATGAAGTAGGGTCCCATGCTGTGTATCCTCTTGCTTCAAAGGTAGCTCTGAGTCCGCCTGAAGGGAAGGAGGAGGCATCAGGTTCGCCCTTGACAAGTTCTTTTCCTGAGAATTCCATGATCACTCTGCCGTCAGGTGCCGGAGTGATGAAACTGTCGTGCTTTTCAGCAGTTACACCGGTCATTGGCTGGAACCAGTGTGTGTAGTGAGTAGCACCTTTTTCGATTGCCCAGTCCTTCATTGCAGCAGCAACCGCATTTGCAACGGAGATATCGAGAGGAGTTCCGCGGTCGATAGTTCTCTTGAGTGACTTGTACACCTTTTCTGAAAGTGTTGCCTTCATAATTCTTTCGTCAAATACCATTGAACCAAAATACTCAGTAACCTTTTCCATTTTTAATTCCTCCAGTTTATTTTAAAATTATTTAACATAGTAATTGCTGCTTCGGCTGCGCCTCGCAGCAGGAAAGGGGGGAGGGGCTTCGCCCCGGACCCGTTTTCAGGATTTGCTTTGCAAATCCTGTTAGAACAAACTTAATTATTTATTTTCAAGAGAAGCTCTGATGAAATCAGCGAAGAGCTTCTGCGGCTTGTTTGGCCTTGATTTGAATTCCGGGTGGAACTGTACGCCGACAAACCACGGATGATCAGGAAGCTCGACTATTTCGACGAGTTTTTCATCCGGTGAAAGTCCTGCGACCTTCAGTCCGTTTTCTGTCAGCACCTTGCGGAAAGTATTGTTGAATTCGTAGCGGTGACGGTGACGTTCGTAAATAAGTTCATCACCGTAAATGCTTCTGCAGCGTGAATCCTTTGCAAGTCTGCACGGATAGAGACCGAGACGCATCGTACCGCCTTTTTCAGATATATTTTTCTGTTCTTCCATTATGTCGATCACAGGATAAGGTGTATTTCCGAACTCTGCTGAGTTGGCACCTTCAAGTCCGCACACATTTCTTGCATACTCGACTACTGTCATCTGCATTCCGAGGCAGATGCCGAAGAACGGAACTTTGTTTTCACGGGCGTATTTTATTGAAGTTATCATACCTTCAATACCACGCTGTCCGAAACCGCCCGGAACAATGATACCGCTGCAGTCTGCAAAAGTATCCTTTGCATTTTCGTCTGTGATCTCTTCGGAATCGATCCATTTTATATTAACTTTTGAGTCATTTGCTATACCGCCGTGCCTGAGAGCTTCGGCAACTGAAAGATAGGCGTCGTGAAGTTCCACATATTTCCCCACAAGACCTATGGTAACCTCTCCGGATGCATTTTCAGCACGTCTTACCATGTCGGTCCATTCTGCAAGATCCGGTTCCTTATCTGTAAGGCCGAGGTGCCTGCATACCGAACGGGCAAGTCCTTCATTTTCGAGCCAGAGAGGAACTTCGTACAGAGAAGGAGCTGTAAGGTTCTGAATTACATCCTCCTTGCGTATGTTGCAGAACAGAGCGATTTTCGCAGCCATGTCATCAGGAATGCGCTTTTCAGTTCGGCATACGATAACATCCGGCTGAATACCGATCGAAAGAAGTTCCTTCGTTGAATGCTGTGTAGGCTTTGACTTCAGCTCCTCCGAGCCTGCAATGTACGGAACGAGTGTCACATGTATGTAACAGACATTTTCACGTCCCTGTTCTGTGCCTACCTGACGGATGGCTTCGAGGAACGGTGTCGATTCAATATCTCCGACCGTACCGCCGATCTCGGTAATGACCACATCAGCACCGGCTTCGTTTGCCGCACTGTAGACTCTGTCCTTTATCTCGTTTGTTATATGAGGTATTACCTGTACAGTACCTCCGAGATAGTCACCGCGTCTTTCCTTGGTTATTACGTTCCAGTAGATCTTGCCTGTAGTCACGTTTGAGTGAACCGAAAGATTTTCATCTACGAAACGTTCGTAGTGTCCAAGGTCAAGGTCTGTCTCGGCACCGTCGTCGGTTACGAAAACCTCACCGTGCTGAAAAGGTGACATGGTTCCCGGGTCCACATTGATGTACGGGTCAAACTTCTGAATGGTGACTTTGCAGCCGCGCTGTTTCAGAAGTCTTCCGAGTGAAGCTGCTGTGATACCTTTTCCGAGTCCTGAAACGACTCCGCCTGTTACGAAAATGAATTTAGACATTTGCTTTAAATTCTCCCTTTTATTTCTTTTATGAGAAGACAGCCATGAATGCTGGAGAAGTGATCAGATCAAAATACAATTTTATTCACTCATGGCTGCCAGGTCAGCGATTTAACAATGACCGGATGTCATTGAAGAGGAAATCCCCTTTTCAGATCATGATTTTTCCCATTCTTCTGAATCGTGAAGGGCGTTGTAGCCTTCTTCACCGGTACGTATCTTGATAACGTTCTCGATGTCGTAGATGAACATTTTGCCGTCACCGTAGTTACCTGTGTAAAGGGCTGACTTTGCAGCGTTTACTACCTTTTCAACAGGAACTGCACAAACTGCGATCTCTGCCTTTACCTTAGGAAGGAGGTTCATTTCAACTGTAGTACCACGGTAGTAGTTACGCTGGCCGTTCTGCATTCCGCAGCCGAGTACGTTTGTAACTGTGATACCCTTTACATCTATAGCTTCCATAGCTTCAATGAAGTTCTGGAGTTTTGTCTGCTTGAATATAACAACAACGTTTGTAAGTTTTTCTCTGCCGTCAGCTGAAGGAGTTACGTAGTTTTCAACTTCGATCGCCTTGTCAACAGGAACCTTCGGAGCTGCAGGAGCTTCTGCCTTTTCTGATTTTCCTTCTCTTGCAGCTTCAAGACCGATGTCGCTGTGTGAAGGAGCGAAGTCTGCATATGATGACATAAGACCGTGTTCTGTGATGTCAAGACCTGTGATCTCTTCATATTCTGAAGCACGGAGTCCCATTGTTTTCTTAATGATGATGAACACAAGAACCATTGTTACCGCTGTGAAAGAGCCGATTGCGAGAATACCTGCGAGCTGTCTGCCGAGGAGTCCGAAACCGCCGCCGTAGAAGAGACCTGCGAGTTCGTTTCCGTTCTGATCTGCAAGACTGTAACCCGGAACTGCCGGATTTGCAAAGAGACCAACTGCTATTGTACCCCAGATACCGTTCATCATGTGAACAGCAACTGCACCTACAGGGTCGTCAATGTGGAGGACATAATCGAGGAACCATACGCCGAAGCAAACGAGTAAGCCAGAAACAATACCGATTATACCTGAGCCGACTGCGTCTGTAACGTCACACGGAGCTGTAACGCCAACAAGACCTGCAAGTGAAGCGTTGAGACACATTGAAACATCAGGCTTGCCGTATTTGAGCCATGTGAAGATCATGCATGTTACTGTAGCAACTGCCGGAGCAATCGTTGTTGTAAGGAAAACTGATCCGAGCTGATCCACTGAAGTACATGCTGCACCGTTGAATCCGTACCAGCCGAACCAGAGGATGAAACAGCCGAGAGCGCCGAGTGTGAGGTTGTGACCCGGAATAGCGTTTACTTTGATTTCACCGTTCTTAGTCTTAGTAAATTTACCGATTCTCGGTCCGAGGATAGATGCACCTACGAGAGCTGCGATACCGCCTACCATGTGGATGTGTGCTGAACCGGCGAAATCGTGGAAACCACACTGTGCGAGCCAGCCGCCGCCCCAGCCCCAGTGAGCTTCTATAGGATAGATGATCGCACTGATGATTGCTGAGTAAACACAGTATGAAATGAATTTTGTTCTTTCAGCCATTGCACCTGATACTATAGTAGCTGTAGTTGCGCAGAACACAAGGTTGAAAACGAAGTTTGACCAGTCGAAGCTGCCGTATGAAGTGAAAATATCAAATCCCGGCTTACCGATTATTCCGACGAGATCTTCACCGAAGAGAAGACCAAAACCAATGAAGATGAATACTACTGTACCAATACAGAAGTCCATGAGGTTCTTCATTATAATGTTACCGGCGTTCTTGGCTCTGGTGAAACCAGTTTCAACCATTGCGAATCCTGCCTGCATAAAGAATACAAGTGCGGCACCAATCAGGAACCATACACCGAATATTTTCTGGTCAGTCTGTTCCATGACCTGACTTATAATAGTCTGAGCATCCATAATAAACATCCTCTCTGCTCATAATAAATGAGCATATGTTATAGTAGATATTAAACAGAAAACGGAGCGTACAAAGCAGACCGGAAGAACCGGTAAACTTCATACACTCCGTTGTGTAAATTATGAATATTGACGTCAATAAAAGATAAAGGGAGCTACAGAGTTATCGTCTGCAGCTCCCTTGCTGTTTACAATGCCATTATAGCTCATGATTTGAAACTTGTCAATAGTTTTCTTGCAGTTTTATGTTTTGCACAGCAAATTTTCTTATTCAGAGATTCAAATATTGAAATTTCACAAAACGAATCCTGCAAATTGATTTTCTATTGACAAACTATTTTTCCGGTGCTATTATAAAAAACAGGAACAACGACGTTCATGGCGGACACGGTACACGTGTCTGCTGTGAGCGTCTTTTTTTATTCTCCGGATACAATGAAGCATCCGGGAACATTTTCATTACATTATATTTTACGATGTGTTTCAACGGCGAAGCATACCGGAAAGGTTTGTGAATAAGATGGATAATTTCAGAACAGATGCTCCTTTTGAGCGACAGGGACTTTATGATCCGCGTTTTGAACATGACAACTGCGGCATTGGTGCTGTTGTCAATATCAGCGGAAAAGCTTCACGCAGGGTTGTTGAAGATGCTCTTACTATAGTAGAGAAGCTTGAACACCGCGCAGGTAAAGACGCAGAAGGCAAGACCGGCGACGGTGTCGGTATTCTGGTCCAGATGCCGTATTCTTTCTTTATCTCGGAAGCTGAGAAACTTGGCTTGAATATCGGCGGAAAAGGTGATTTCGGTGTCGGAATGTTCTTTTTTCCGCAGAATGAGCTCAAGCGCAACCAGGCAAAGAAACTCTTTGAGCTTATCACAGGCAAGAACGGACTTGAACTCCTTTTCTGGCGTGAAGTACCTGTTGATTCTTCCATACTCGGTCATAAAGCACTTGACAGTATGCCGAATATTATGCAGGCGGTTGTAAAAAGACCGGCTGACTGCAGATCAGGTCTTGATTTTGACAGAAAACTTTTTATCGCAAGACGTGAATTCGAACATTCAAGTGAAGATACATATGTCTGTTCCTTATCAGGCAGAACAATAGTATACAAGGGAATGTTCCTCGTTGACGAACTCAGAAGATTCTATACTGATCTTCAGGATGAAAGATTTACATCTGCCATTGCCATGGTACACTCACGTTTTTCGACCAACACAAATCCGAGCTGGCAGAAGGCGCATCCGAACCGTTTCATAGTACATAACGGCGAGATCAATACTATTACAGGCAATGCTGATAAAATGCTTGCCCGTGAGGAAACGATGAACTGCAAAGCATTCGAAAACGATATGCTGAAAATACTGCCGGCTATCGATGTAAACGGTTCAGACTCAGCACGTCTTGACAACGCACTCGAATTTATGGTGATGTCAGGAATGCCGCTTCCGCTGGCAGTTATGATAACAATTCCTGAACCGTGGAAAAACGACAGAACCATCTCAAAGGCAAAGTACGACTTCTATCAGTACTACGCTACAATGATGGAACCATGGGACGGACCTGCATCTATCGTATTTTCAGACGGTGAACTCATGGGCGCTGTACTTGACAGAAACGGTCTGCGTCCTTCACGTTACTGTATAACAAGCGACGGTTTTCTTATTCTTTCTTCCGAAACCGGATGTATCGACGTTCCTCCGGAAATTATCGTTAAAAAAGACCGTCTCCGTCCGGGAAAAATGCTGCTTGCTGATACTATCCAGGGCAGGATAATCGAGGACGAGGAGATCAAGTCAGTCTATGCGACACGTCAGCCGTACGGTGAATGGCTCGATGCAAACCTTGTACGTCTCCACGATCTTCACATTCCGAACAAGGGTGTTAAAACATATTCAAAGGAAGAACTTTCAAAGCTGCAGAAAGCTTTCGGTTATTCCTACGAAGATATTATGACTAGCATTCTTCCGATGGCTGAAAAAGGTGCTGAACCTATTGCATCCATGGGAAGTGACATACCTCTTCCGCCGCTTGACAGAAAGAGCCCGCCTCTTTTCAATTATTTCAGACAGCTCTTTGCTCAGGTAACAAACCCTCCTTTCGATGCTATCCGTGAGGAAGTGGTTACCGATACAAGCGTTTATATAGGCAGAGACGGCAACATACTTGAAGAGTGTCCTGAAAACTGTCAGGTGCTCAAGGTCGAAAATCCTATTCTTACTGAAACTGACATGCTCAAGATAAAGAGCATGAAGGTGAACGGACACAAGACTGCGGTCATACCCATAACATACTACAAGGGAACACCGCTTGAAAAGGCAGTTGAAAGACTGTTCATCAATGCTGACAAGGCGTTCCGTGACGGAGCTGACATACTCATTCTTTCGGACCGTGACGTTGATGAATTCAAGTGCCCGATCCCGTCACTCCTTGCTGTTGCAGCACTTCAGCAGTATCTTGTCGCAACAAAGAAGCGTACAGCAGTGGGCATGATCCTCGAAAGTGCTGAACCGCGTGAAGTACATCATTTTGCAGCACTTCTCGGTTACGGTGCATGTGCTGTAAACCCTTATCTTGCTCATGAGACCATACGTGACCTTATCGACGAAGGTACTCTCGACAAGGACTTCTATGCAGCTGAAGATGATTACAACAGTGCCGTTCTTCACGGTATCATTAAAATAGCTTCCAAGATGGGTATTTCAACTATCCAGTCCTACCAGGGAAGCAAGCTTTTCGAAGCTGTCGGAATTTCAAAGGAACTTATCGACAAGTATTTTGCAGGTACAGTAAGCAGAATCGGCGGAATAGGTCTTGACGATATAAGCAAACGTACTGAAAATCTTCACTCACTGGCTTTTGATCCGCTCGGACTCCATACAGGAAACGATATTGCAAGCGCAGGAAGTCACAAGCTCCGCAGCGGAAAAAGCGAGCACCTGTATACTCCTGAAACGATCCATCTTCTTCAGGAGGCCACAAGAACTGGTAACTACGAAACTTATAAAAAATATTCTGCGTGCCTTACAGCCGAAGACAATGAGCTTACTCTCAGAAGCCTTCTTGACTTTAAGTTCGATGAAAAGGGCGGAATCCCGATAGAAGAAGTTGAATCTGCCGAAAGCATATGCCGGCGTTTCAAGACCGGTGCCATGTCATACGGTTCTATCTCGCAGGAAGCCCACGAATGTATGGCTCTTGCAATGAACAGAATCGGAGGCAAGTCAAACAGCGGTGAGGGCGGCGAAAGCCCTGAACGTCTGAAATCAGACAGATGTTCAGCTATCAAGCAGGTCGCTTCCGGACGCTTCGGTGTTACAAGTGAATACCTCGTTTCAGCAAAGGAGATCCAGATCAAGATGGCTCAGGGCGCAAAGCCGGGCGAGGGAGGACATCTTCCTTCAGGAAAGGTGTACCCGTGGATCGCAAAGACACGTCATTCAACACCGGGTGTAGGACTTATCTCACCGCCTCCTCATCATGATATTTATTCTATCGAAGATCTTGCACAGCTTATCTATGACCTTAAGAATGCAAATGATGAGGCTCGTATTTCAGTAAAGCTTGTTTCGGAAGCCGGTGTCGGTACAGTTGCAGCCGGTGTCGCAAAGGCCGGTGCTCAGGTCATCCTCATTTCAGGATATGACGGCGGTACGGGTGCAGCTCCGAAGAGCTCGATCTACAATGCCGGTCTTCCGTGGGAACTCGGACTTGCCGAGGCACATCAGACTCTCATGCTCAACGGACTTCGTTCAAGGGTACGCATCGAGACAGACGGCAAGCTCATGACCGGACGCGATGTTCTCGTTGCAGCACTTCTCGGTGCCGAGGAGTTCGGTTTTGCAACAGCTCCGCTTGTAACGATGGGCTGTGTAATGATGAGAGTATGTAACCTTGACACCTGCCCTATGGGTATTGCAACACAGAATCCGGAACTTCGCAAACGTTTTGCCGGCAAGCCGGAATATGTTGTGAACTTCATGCATTTCGTTGCCGAAGAGCTTCGTGAGTACATGGCAAAGCTCGGTATCCGCACTGTTGATGAACTTGTCGGACGTACTGACCTTCTGTTTGCAAAGGAAAGTGCAGCTAAAAACAGCATCGACTTTAAGGGTATTCTTTCAGGTACAGCAGGATCAGACAAGCAGCACTTCTGTCCTGAAGATGTTTACGACTTTGAACTTGAAAAGACTCTTGACAGACGTGTTATTGAAAAGAAACTCGGCGCTGCTCTTAAAAACGGTACACCAAAATCGATCAGTATTGATGTTGTCAACACAGACCGTTCAGTCGGAACACTTACCGGTGCAGAGATAACACGTATTCACGGTGAGAATGCTCTGGCAGATGATACATTTACAGTAAAGTGTACAGGCAGCGGCGGACAGAGCTTCGGTGCTTTCATTCCGAAGGGACTTACACTTGAACTCTGCGGCGATGCAAATGACTATTTCGGCAAGGGACTTTCCGGCGGCAAGCTTATTCTTTACCCTCCGAAAAACGCAGGCTTTAAGGCAGATGAAAATATTATTGCAGGTAACGTTGCCCTTTACGGTGCAACTTCAGGCAAGGCATTTATAAACGGTATTGCAGGTGAACGTTTCTGTGTAAGAAACTCAGGTGCGATCGCTGTCTGCGAGGGCGTCGGCGACCACGGATGTGAATACATGACTGGCGGACGTGCAGTTATTCTCGGCCGTACAGGCAAGAATTTTGCAGCCGGTATGTCAGGCGGTATCGCTTATGTTCTTGACGAGGAACATGATCTTTATACAAGACTCAACAAGGCACTTGTTTCACTTGAAACTGTATCAGGCGGAAGCGAGTCACAGGAACTCCGTTCAATAATCGAAGAGTATGCGGAAGCAACAGGTTCTGAAAAGGCAAAGCAGATACTCTCTGATCCGGATCACTATATGCCGTGCTTCAAGAAAGTCATTCCGTACGATTATGCTAAGGTGCAGGCTGCGGCAGCAGAATTTGAAATGAGCGGTATGAGCCGTGAACAGGCTGAAATAGAAGCCTTTGAACTTGTCAGGAAGGATGCGTAAGCCATGGGTAAAGCAACAGGATTTCTCGAATACAACAGAACTGAAAGCTCTGCGTCAGAACCGCTTGAGCGTATAAAGAATTTCAATGAATTTCATGAGCCGCTTTCCGAAGATGAGAGGAAAAAGCAGGCAGCAAGATGTATGGACTGCGGTGTTCCTTTCTGCCAGAACGGAAAAATGCTCTGCGGAATGATATCCGGCTGTCCTCTCAACAACCTCATTCCGGAATGGAACGACCTTATTTACCGCGGTCAGAAAAAGCAGGCGCTTGCCCGTCTGCTCATGACCAATAATTTTCCGGAATTTACTTCAAGGGTGTGTCCGGCTCTCTGTGAAAAGGCATGTATCTGCGGAGTTCATGACGCACCGGTAACTGTAAAGGAAAACGAAAACTCCATAATCGAATTCGGTTTTGCAAACAGTCTTATGACTCCTGTCATTCCGGCCGTAAGAAGCGTCAAGAAAGTTGCTGTTATCGGTTCCGGTCCTGCCGGACTTGCAGCTGCGGACACGCTTAACAAGCGCGGCCACAGTGTAACGGTATTTGAACGCTCGGACCGTGCCGGCGGACTTCTCATGTACGGAATTCCGAACATGAAGCTTGAAAAGCACATAATAGACAGACGTACAGATCTTATGAAAGCCGAAGGCGTTGAGTTTAAGACCGGTGCCGACGTAGGAAACAATGTAAAAGCTGAAGATATACTTGCGGAATATGATGCGGTAATACTTGCATGCGGTTCATCAAATCCGCGTGATATAAAGGCTGCCGGCCGTGATGCGGAAGGCATTTATTTTGCAGTTGATTTCCTTAAGGCAACTACAAAGAGTCTGCTCGATTCAGATCTTAAGGACGGAAAATATATATCGGCAAAGGGAAAGAACGTAGTGATCATCGGCGGCGGTGATACAGGCAATGACTGCGTCGGAACATCAGTTCGTCACGGCTGTGCATCAGTTGTCCAGCTGGAAATGATGCCTAAGCTTCCTGATGAAAGAGCAGAAGACAATCCGTTCCCGGAGTGGCCTAAGGTATGCAAGACCGATTACGGTCAGGAAGAGGCTATAGCAGTTTTCGGACATGATCCGCGTATCTACTGCACAACGGTCAAGGAATTTATAAAGGATGAAAACGGTAAGCTTTCAGCGGTGAAAACCGTTAAACTTGAATTTAAGACAGACGAAAAAACCGGAAGAAAAGTTCCTTCCGAAATAGCCGGCAGTGAAGAGACTCTGCCGTGTGAACTCTGCCTTATTGCAGCAGGCTTCCTCGGTTCACAGAAATATGTTTCCGATGCTTTCGGCGTTGAGCTCGACGGACGTACCAATGTTAAGACAGAGTCCGGATCACATGCTTCAAGTGTACGCAAGGTTTTCACTGCAGGTGACATGCACATCGGTCAGTCACTTGTAGTACGTGCCATCCGCGAAGGCCGCGATGCAGCAGCAGAAGCAGATGAATTCCTTATGGGATACACAAATCTGTAACGAGGTGCCGGAAAATGTTTGACAGTATACATGAGGAATGCGGAGTATTCGGTATTTACGAGAAAGAAACGTCAGACGTGGCAGCTTCCGTTTATTTCGGGCTGTACGCACTTCAGCACCGCGGCCAGGAAAGCTGCGGTATAACGGTCAGCGATGACGGTGTTTTCAGACACAAAAGAGCTGACGGACTAGTGTCCGAAGTGTTTTCAAAAGAAGAACTTGAAAAGCTCGGAAGAGGTAATATTGCTGTCGGTCATGTCCGCTATTCAACGACCGGCGGACAGAATCACAATAATATTCAGCCTCTTGTTATAAGACATATCAAGGGGAATATGGCTCTTGCACATAACGGCAATCTTGTGAACGCAGCAGATCTGCGCCGCTCTTTCGAGATGTCCGGTGCGATCTTCCACGGAACATCGGATACCGAAGCTATAGCCTATACTATAGTCCGTGAAAGACTTGCGTGTTCATCAACGGAGGAAGCAGTTGAGCGTGCCATGCATTTCATAAAAGGAGCCTATTCCTGTATTGTTATGACGGCTACCAAGATGATCGCATTCCGCGATCCGGACGGATTCAGACCGTTGTGCATCGGTACTGCAGAGGACGGAGCGTACATTGTCGCCTCCGAGTCATGCGCACTTGAATCGGCAGGAGCGGAATTTCTCCGTGACGTTGAACCGGGTGAGATCGTTGTTTTCGGTCCGGAGGGAATGCGTTCAATACGGACACACTGCAGCAGTACGAAAAATATCTGCATTTTTGAATATATCTATTTTGCACGTCCTGATTCGTATATTGACGGAGTTTCGGTTCACGGAGCAAGACTCTGTGCCGGAAGACTGCTTGCGAAGTACAGTCCGGTCGATGCTGATATCGTTATCGGTGTGCCGGATTCCGGACTTGATGCAGCACTTGGTTATTCGGAAGAAAGCGGTATTCCTTACGGTATCGGTTTTATCAAGAACAAATATATCGGAAGAAGCTTCATCCAGCCGGAACAGCACCAGCGTGAAAATGCAGTACGGATAAAGCTCAATGCAATACGTGAAACGGTAAGCGGAAAGCGTGTTATCATGATAGATGACTCCATTGTGCGCGGCACTACCAGCGCACGAATTGTTCATCTGCTTCGCGATGCCGGTGCAAAGGAGGTCCATGTCCGCATTTCATCACCTCCGTTTATCCATTCCTGCTACTTCGGCACCGACATTGATTCCGAGGAGAATCTTATTGCAGGAAAATGCAGTTCGAACGAAGAAATAGCAAAGTTCATCGGAGCGGACAGCCTTGCCTATCTTCCGGTAGGATGCCTTGAAGATCTTGTAGGCAGGAGATTCGGATGCTGTAACGGTTGCTTTACAGGCAGTTATCCGCTGGATGTAACGGGTGCCGGAAGCAAGAATAAATTCGATGAAAAAATAAACAACCAGAAAAATAAATGATCACTCGGAGGTCAGAAACAATGTGTACAATAATGGGTTACTGCGGAGCACCGGGCGGTGCTGACAGAGTTTTGGAAGGACTGAAAGCAACGGTGTCGCGCGGACCGGATGACCAGAGGGTAAAGGTACTTGATAACGGAGTTCTTGGTTTTCAGAGACTGTCGATAATGGGACTTACTCCGGAAGGAATGCAGCCTTTTGAACTTGACGGAAGTTATGTCATATGTAACGGTGAGCTTTACGGATTCAGAAGGCAGAAAGATGAACTCATAAAAAAAGGGTACAGCTTTAAAAGCGAAAGTGACTGTGAGATCCTGCTTCCGCTTTACAGGGAGTACGGAACTGAAATGTTTAAAAAGCTCGACGCTGAGTTTGCATGTATAATCTACGATGCAAAGGAAGATAAATACATCGCAGCAAGAGATCCGATAGGTATCCGTCCTCTTTATTACGGTACTGCGGATGACGGTGCGGTATTCTTTGCAAGTGAACCGAAGAATCTTGTTAAGGCATGTAAAAAGATCATGCCGTTTCCTCCGGGACATTACTGGAAGGACGGTGAGTTTCACTGCTATCACGATATAACGCACGTTGATGAATATATAAAAGATGACCTGGATACAGTCTGCAGAAACATTCATGACAAGCTGGTTTCCGGAATCAACAAGCGTCTCGATGCTGATGCAAAGGTAGGCTTCCTTCTTTCAGGCGGCCTTGACTCATCGCTTGTCTGTGCAGTTGCGCAGAAACAGAGCAAAAAAAAGATACGTACTTTTGCCATCGGTATGAACACTGATGCCATCGACCTTAAATATGCAAAACAGGTTGCTGACTTCATCGGCAGTGATCATACTGAGGTCATTATTACAAAAGATGACGTTCTCGCAGCACTCGAAGATGTAATACATCTCCTCGGAACATTCGACATTACGACCATCCGTGCAAGCATGGGTATGTATCTTCTGTGCAAAGCGATACATGAACAGACCGACATAAGAGTGCTCCTCACAGGTGAGATATCGGACGAACTTTTCGGATACAAGTACACTGATTTTGCACCTTCGGCAGAAGCTTTCCAGGCAGAATCAGTAAAGCGTGTAAGTGAGCTTCACATGTACGACGTGCTTCGTGCAGACCGCTGTATTTCAGTAAACTCGCTCGAAGCAAGAGTTCCGTTCGGTGATCTGGACTTCGTTCACTACGTAATGTCCGTCGATCCTGAAATGAAGCTCAACAAATATAACAAGGGCAAATATCTTCTCAGAAAAGCCTTTGAAGGCGACTATCTGCCGCATGACATCCTTTACCGTGAAAAAGCTGCCTTCTCGGACGCAGTCGGTCATTCAATGGTTGACTACCTCAAGGAATACGCTGAAGGACAGTATGACGACGCTGAATTTGAAAGCAGATGTGCGAAGTACGAACATGCAAGACCGTTTACAAAGGAATCTCTCCTTTACCGTGAGATCTTTGAAAAGTACTACGGCGGCAACAGCGAAATGATAGTTGATTTCTGGATGCCGAACAAAGAGTGGGAAGGCTGCAACGTAAACGACCCGTCAGCCCGCGTGCTTTCAAACTACGGCGAAAGCGGAAAATGATCTTTCCCGCTGCGCAGCCCCGCAAATCCCACCTCTGGAAATCCGGCGAAGCCGGATTTCCGGTTTGATCAGTGTTTCCTTAAAAAAACAAACAACCGCAGTAACGGATGATCCGGTACTGCGGTTGAATATTTTTACTATGCTCTGTTCTTACGCTTTGCCTTTTTGGCTTCGTACATTATCTTGTCGGCTTTCTGTATGAGATCGAACAAATCATCCTTGTTTTCAGGAACTTCAGTTATGCATCCTACGCTTGCTGAAAGCGGATACGGTTTGGCACATTCACGGTTCAGTTCATTTACCTTTGCGTCGAAGTCCTGTCTGAATTTTTCGACAAAATCTGAACCACGGCCGATTACAATGAATTCATCGCCGCCGAATCTGCCGCAGACATTTATGGAATCACATGCTGAATTGATCGCATCTGCAATACTTTTGATAGCGAAGTCGCCTTCGTTGTGTCCGTAATTGTCGTTGATTGCTTTAAGTCCGTCCATATCGATGAAACAGATGGAAAGAGGAATCTGCTCCGCCAGACATTCCTTGAAAATATAGCCGGCATATTTAAAGAATCCGTTTCGGTTATATATCTTGCAGAGCGGATCAAGAACATTGAGCTTTGAAATGTTGTCGATCGCGTTGCCGATGCACATGGTCATTGTATGACAGAGAAGACTGTAGATAGGGTAGTCGTTGTTCGTCATAATGTAATAGCCGAGACAGCGCTGTGTGTAGTGAAGCGGTATGAAATAACTTATGTTTCCGCCTGTGGTGAGCGGTATCGGATGAAGTCTGCTGCTCGGGAAAGATGCAACTGAAGTTCTGTTTCCCTTGTCAAGAATAAAAGGAGCAGTCATTTCCGGAGGATATGTAACCGTTTCTTCTTCGCATGCTGTGCTGTATGCGTTTTCCCAGTCTTTTACGAGGCAGAGGCTGAACTCGTCACAGTTAATGACCCGAAGCTGCTTTTCAAGTACGGAAATGCAGTCTTCAAGGTTTTCAGCGCTTGCGAGACCGGCTATCATTCTGTTGAGCATGTGTATGTTTGTATATATGCTTTCAATACGCATGTACGTGTTTTTCTTGAATTCACGTATGTCGTACGTTTCTTCCTCTCTGCATCCGCAGCTTTCACTGAAAACAGGTTCCGCTTCAATGTGCCTGTTTTTCGGCACGGAGTTTCCTTCCATAAGATCCATAAGCGTACGCATAGCCATTTCTCCGGAATTGAAAAGCGGACGTTTTACGGTTGTAAGTTTAGGAAATGAATTCTGTGCATTGAATGTATGGTCGAAACCTGTGACGATAACATCGTCCGGGACCTTATATCCTTTCTGCTGCAGACAGTTCATAAGTGTGAGTGCCATGCTGTCGTTGGCACATACAAATGCATCAGGAAGATCAAGACCTGAGTCAAAAAATGCTTCAGCGGCCTTTATGCCGTCATAGCTTCGGAACAGTCCGTTGAATTTTCTGTTTGCCTCATCAAATTCTATTCCGTGTTCTTCAAGTGCGTCACGGAACGCCCGGTATCGTTCTATTGATTCCGGGTTTGAAGCCGGACCGGAAACATAATTGAATTTACGTGCTCCGTGTTTTTCTATCAGATGGCAGACAAGCTTTTTCATTACGGAGTAATTGTTTATACCTATGTTATAGAACTCTTCGTGATCTTTGCATTCGAAAATAACAGACGGAATTCCTGTAGCTTTGATTTTATTGATTATGGTGTTACGCATTTCCAGATTGGAAAATGTATTAGTGAAAAGGATAGCTCCGTCAAATTCCGAAAGATCAGGAAGATAGTATATGCTGTATTCTCCCGTGTCAAACTGCTTGTTGTCGATTATACCGCCGAATGCTGAAAAATACGATACATTGATCGAATTTTTCTGAGCGTAAGTATTTATTCCCTGTATTATCTGATAAGGATATTCTTCATCCATACCAGACACAACAGCTGCGATATTACGTATGGCCATACCTGTTCCCCCTGCTGATCCTGATCATAATAGTAACTGCTATTTTTTTTTCAGCCGTATCAGATCTTCAGAACATTGCTGTTTTCGAAGATTTTATGAAATATGGTGAAAAATAATTAAAATTCTGATTATATTATATCATATAAATAGAATGTTATCAAGCATTAAATTAATATGTTTTAATATGCGGCAGCAGTGGACAAACGCCTGATTTTATGATATACTATTTTGCGGGGTTATCATTTTAATCTATAGCAAACAGGAGAATCAGAAATAATGGTCTATAACAATATACTGGAAGCGATCGGTCATACACCTATGATAAAACTCAGCCGTATGAACAAACCCGGCAATGCCGATGTTCTTGTGAAATTCGAAGGTCTTAATGTCGGCGGGTCTATCAAGACAAGAACGGCTTTCAGAATGATAAAAAAAGCTGAACAGGCAGGAAAAATAAAGGAAGATACCATAATTGTTGAACCAACAAGCGGAAATCAGGGTATTGGTCTTGCGCTCGTCGGTGCGGTAAAGGGGTATAAGACAGTTATCATTATGCCGGACTCGGTAAGTGAGGAACGCCGTAAGCTCGTTGAACACTACGGTGCACAGGTAATTCTCATTCATGACGACGGAGATATCGGTGCTTGCATTCAGGAATGCCTTAACACAGCACTCAGAATGGCCGCGGAAGATCCGAGAGTTTTTGTTCCGCAGCAGTTCGAGAACCCGGACAATACCAAGGCACACAAGTACCACACAGCCCTCGAGATAATGGAAGAAGCGGCAGTTACTATTGACGGCTTCTGCTCAGGAATCGGTACAGGCGGTACCATAACAGGAATAGGGGAGGTACTTAAGGCTCAGAATCCTGACATCACTATCTGGGCAGTTGAACCTGAAAATGCAGCTATTCTTGCCGGCGGTACCATCGGCACTCATCTTCAGATGGGTATAGGTGACGGTATTATTCCGAAGATACTCAACCAGAATATTTACGATGACATATGCATAATCAGCGATGAGGATGCAATCAAAACCGCCAAGGATCTTGCCCGTCTTGAAGGTATCATGTGCGGCATTTCCAGCGGCACAAATGTCGCAGCTGCACTCCGCCTTGCAGAAAAACTCGGCGAAGGCAAAACGGTTGTTACAATTCTTCCTGATACAGCGGAAAGATATTTCTCAACTCCGCTTTTTGAATAACATCAGTAAATAATCAGTTTCATACAAAAACAGAATACCCGTGGATTTTCTGATCCACGGGTATTCTGTTTTACTGTTGCACATAAGGTCAGATTAGTGTAAAATATAATTATACAGATGTTACGGGCTCAGTTTGATCAGTTTTATGGTCAGATCAAAGTAAAGAAAGAGGGGATAAGATGAGAGTTAAGGATATTTCAGTGAAGAAATTACCAACTGATATTTTCACCGGTGTTATCATTGCACTGGTTTCAATTCCTATTTCAATGGGGTATGCGCAGGTTTCCGGTCTTCCGGCAGTTTACGGACTCTACGGATCGATCTTTCCGATACTTATATTCGGATTGCTCTCTACGTCAAAACAGTTCATATTCGGCGTTGATGCGGCACCGGCTGCGCTTGTGGGTGCATTCCTTACTGCACTTGAAGTTCAGAGCGGATCAGACAGAGCAGTGCAGATCGTTCCCGTGATCAGCTTTTTTGTCGGCATCTGGCTTGTACTTCTCTCAAATCTTAAGGCCGGCAGGCTTGTAAGCTATATTTCAACGCCTGTCATGGGCGGTTTCATAAGCGGTATTTCGACTACCATCATCTTTATGCAGATACCAAAGGTTATGGGAGGAACAAGCGGAACCGGTGAAATGTTTGAACTGGTGGAGCATATTATAAGTACCAGCAGGACAAGGCTGAATCTGATGTCACTTGGACTTGGAACAGCGGCACTTGTTATCCTTCTGGTCTCGAAAAAATTTATTCCGCGCGTGCCGATGTCGATTCCTGTTATGGCTGCCGGAGCTGTTCTCGGATACACGGGATTTGCAGACAGATATGATGTTGCAAGGCTTGAAAACATTGAACGCGGTCTTCCGGCATGGAGGTTTCCTGACTTTACCGCTCTTGATGTCAGTGATGTGATGTCCACAAGTCTTACGATCGCCATAGTCATAATGGCCGAAACACTTCTCGCTTCTAACAATCTTGCCGGCAGGAACGGATATAAACTGGATAACAATCACGAAATACTTGTTTACGGTCTGGGAAATCTTGCTGCCAGCTTTACCGGATGCTGTCCGGTTAACGGATCTGTTTCGCGTTCGGCGATGGGTAATCAGTACGGAGGCAGTTCGCAGATAATGTCTGTTACTGCGGCTGTTACCATGGCGTGCATCCTTCTTTTCGGCACTTCATTTATTCAGTATCTTCCGGTTCCCGTACTTACAGCCATTGTGATAAGCGCATTGCTCGGAGCGGTAGAATTCCATCTTGCCGGTAGTCTGTTTAAACGCGACAAGCATGAGTTTTTCATTTTCTGTGCCGCATTTTTCGGTGTTCTGCTGTTCGGAACAGTTTACGGAGTTGCGATAGGTATCGTGCTTTCCTTTGTTACAGTTATCGTAAACACGGCAAATCCGAAGCGTTCGTTTCTCGGTATCATTGAAGGTCACGAAGGCTTCCACAGTCTTGAAAGAAACACATATGCAGTACCTCTTAAAAATGTTGTTCTCTATCGTTTTTCAGGTAATCTTTACTTTGCAAATATAGATGTTTTCATAAATGACATTGAAAAGGCTGTTACCCGGAACACCAGATGCGTTGTCGTTGACTCCGGAGCGATATGCAATATTGATATTACCGCTGCAGACAGAATAGTTTCACTCAATAATACTCTTAAGAAAAATGATATAAAGCTTTATTTTGCATCACATATAGGTACGCTTAACGATCGTTTCCGTAAACTCGGACTGGGAGAACTTGTTGAGGAAGGCCACTGCCGTATGACTATTGCCGGCGCCCTTTCCGACGCCGGTTATTCAGCACCGTACGATACGGAAGAAGCACCGTTACAGTCAGTATCTTCTCCGGAAGACCGTTTCGGTATCCACGAATACGAATGGGCTTTCGGAACGAAAGATAAGAAGAATAAAACAGAGTAAATCCGGAGTTTTCTATTGAAATTTGTTTGCTCCTGATGTATAATTTATATATAGTTTTTCGGGAGGGGTTATTATGCAGGAATTGCTTGAACGCAAAAAGGGGCTTTATCGGACTATTCTTATAGTTGACGATGAAATGATAGAACGTGAAATACTCGGTGCCATGCTCAGTGATCAGTATCATATTCTTTATGCGGAAAACGGTGCATCAGCACTCGGTATTATAAATAAAGAAAAGATGAAGCTGTCACTTGTTATTTCTGATCTTCACATGCCTGAACTTGACGGTTACAGCCTTCTTAAAATAATCCGTTCCGACGCTGAACTCAGACGTATCCCTGTAATAATGCTTACATCGGAAAAATGTGCGGAAGTTGAAAGTCTGCAGCTTGGAGCGAGCGATTTTATTTCAAAGCCTTATGAGGCCCCTGATGTTGTCAGAGCAAGAGTTATGCATTCGATCGAACTTGCGGAAGACAGCGTAATAATCCACGAAACAGAACGAGACGAACTCACCGGCCTTTTTAACAAGGAATTTTTCTTTCAGTACGGTAAAAGACTTGATCTTCAGAACGAGAAAATGCTAATGGATGCTCTTGTTATCGACATAAACAGGTTCCACTTGGTAAACGAACTCTACGGCCGAGAATACGGAGACCTTGTTCTGAAAAAAATAGGAAATACGATACATAATATAGTAAAACAGAACGGCGGACTTGCGTGCCGGAGCAACAGCGATACATTCTGCATTTACATTCCTCACAACGCTGAACTGAAAAAGAAACTGCCTTACTATGTTGCAGTCATAAACCGGAATCTTGAAGGCCGCAAAATAAGTGTCAGAATGGGTATCTATTTCGATGACGGAAGCGGGCTCAGAATTGAACAGAAATTTGACCGTGCATTTCTTGCATGCCGTAAACTCAGAGACAGCTATTCGACGTGCTTTAATTTTTACAATGAAGAACTTCATAATAAGGAGATACATTCGGAACGTCTTATAAACGATATGGATAAGGCTCTCAGTGAAAAACAGTTCAAAGTGCTTTATCAGCCTAAATACAGTGTAGCGGGAAACAAGCCGAAACTTACAAGTGCCGAAGCACTTACAAGATGGTATCATCCTGAATTCGGTGTTGTTTATCCTAAGGATTTCATATCTCTTTTTGAAAACAACGGACTTATCCACAAGCTTGATCACTATGTATGGAGCAAAGCTGCAGCACAGATAAAAAAATGGAAAGATAAATTCGGATATTATGTTCCGGTTTCTGTTAACGTATCAAGAATAGATATTTTCAACCCTAAGCTTGGCAGGATGCTGAGTGACATTACAAGAAGCAACGGAATTGAGAATGATAAACTGCTTCTTGAGATAACAGAATCGGCTTACACCGACGATCTTCTACAGATAATAAGCACTGTGATGGGACTTCGGAGCCAGGGGTTCAAGATCGAGATGGACGATTTCGGAAGCGGATACTCTTCGCTGAATATGCTTACTTCGCTTCCGATAGATGCTCTCAAGCTGGACATGGAATTTATAAGAAACATCTGCGAAAGCAAAAAGGACTGCCGTCTTGTCAGCATAATGATCGATATAGCAAGACTGCTTGATGTGCCTGTCATCGCTGAAGGCGTTGAAACAAAGGACCAGATGGAATTACTGAAAGAAGTCGGATGTGACATAATTCAGGGTTATTATTTTTCAAAACCGCTTACACCGGAAGAATTTGAGAAACTTATCACTGAGGAATACATGGAGGGGTAACCATGCTTACTATTGCTGATTTAAGAGAATTCGGTGCTGATGTTGATGAAGCGCTTGCCAGATGCATGAACAAGGAGGATTTCTATCTTCTGCTTGTCGGAAAAGCAATTGATGACATGAAGCTTTCTCTGCTCGAAGAACAGATAAATGAAAAAGACTATGATGCAGCGTTTGAAACTGCGCATACACTGAAGGGAATGTATACCAATCTGTCTCTGACTCCTATATCTGACCCTGTATGCAGGATCACGGAACTTCTGCGCGAAAAAACAGATACGGATTATTCAGCCCTTATTACAGAAGCGAAAACACAGTTTGACCGACTGCGCAATATCTGATTTTAAATTAACGGGAACACTATAATTAGCTGCTCCCTTTTTTTATGGAAACGGTGATTTGTTAAATAATTCGGGTAAGGTGGGATGTAACGTTGTTCGGAAAACATTTTGAGTTAAATGAACATACTATTCACATAGTTGAAGATATCGGAAGGCACATGCCGGGCGGATTCTTTATTTACAGATGCGGCGGAGACGAGGAACTCCTGTACGCCAATAAATCGGTGTGCAGTATATTCGGATGTGAGACACTTTCGGAGTTCAGGGAACTTACGGGTTACACATTCCGCGGAATGGTTCAGCCTGAAGATTATAAGGAACTTTCAGCACAGATAACCGGGCAGATCAGTGCAAGCGAGGAAAAGATCGGTTATGTGGAATTTCATATAAGAAGAAAGGACGGAAGAGTGCGTTTTGTCAGCGGACACGGCCATTTTACAGATACATTTGCCTACGGCGGAATATACTATGTCTTTATGTCTGACATAACCGAGAAAAAAGAAAAAGCCGAGCATGAAAACAAAATGCTTGTAAAGGAAGTTCAGGCGGAACAGGCACGAAGGATCGAGCAGGACAGAATGATAACAGCTCTTGCTTCCGATTACCGGAGTGTTTATCATGTTGATCTTGACCACAATGACGCAGTATGCTACCGCGCTGACCCGGAAGATGATGAGCAGACACGCGAATGGATCCATTTTCCTTTCTTTGAGCGTTTCAGCTGGTATGCCGACCATTCTATAGACGAAAATTACAGAGACGGATTTCTTGAATTTATTTCTGCAGACAACATAAGAAAAAGTCTGTCAGAAAATAAGGTCATTTCATACAGTTATCTTGTGCACAGAAAAGGCATGGACTATTATGAAAGGATAAAGATAGCGAGCGTTCATAATCCCGGTGAGATTGACGAAAATGCGGTACATGCTGTATGTCTGGGACTTTCTGATATTGATGAGGATTTCAGGAATACTATGATGAAGAACCAGGCGCTTATTGAAGCTCTGGAAGCGGCGGAAAATGCCAACAACGCCAAAACGACTTTCCTTTCAAGTATGAGTCATGAGATCCGTACACCGATGAATGCTATAATCGGACTTGACAGACTTGCACTGCGAAATGAAAATCTTGATACGGAAACAAGAGACTATCTCAAAAAGATCGGCGAGAGTGCAAGTCATCTGCTGGGACTGATAAACGACATACTTGACATGAGCAGGATCGAGTCCGGACGAATGGTTTTAAAGAAAGAAGTTTTCTCGCTTCACGGTATTCTTGAACAGATCAATACAATGGTAATGTCTCAGTGTGAGGACAAGGGACTTAAATATCACTGCAGGATAAAAAACAATGTTGCCGAGTATTATATCGGTGACGACATGAAACTCAAGCAGGTGCTTATCAATATTCTGAGTAATGCCATAAAGTTTACCGACGCTCCCGGCAGGGTGAAACTGACTGTTGACTGTGTTTCAGTTTACAGGGAGAGATCATCGATAAAATTTGTCATCAGTGATACGGGTATCGGAATGGATGAATCCTTTATTCCTAAGGTTTTTGACACATTCTCGCAGGAGGACAGCGACCGGAACAATAAATTCGGCAGTACCGGTCTGGGAATGGCTATAGCCAAAAATATTATTGACGTAATGAACGGCACCATTACCGTAAAATCACGAAAAGGTGAAGGTACGGAGTTCAGTGTAATAATCACGTTCAATAACTGTTCACGTTCTGACGGAGCACAGGCAGGAGATGAATCTGAGGCAAAGCCGCGTGCAGATCTCAAAGGCTGCCGTATACTTCTGGCAGAAGACGTATTTATCAACGCTGAGATAATGAATGAGATACTGAAGGTGAAGGGTGCGGAGACTGATTACGCAGAAACCGGAGCCGTAGCTCTGAAGAAATTTTCATCAAGCGAACCGGGACACTATGACGCTGTGCTTATGGATGTAAGAATGCCGGAGATGGACGGACTGGAGGCAACTTCAAGAATCCGTGCACTTGACCGCCCTGATGCACGCATAGTTCCGATAGTTGCGATGACAGCCAATGCATTTGACGAGGATGTTCAGAGATCAATGCAGGCTGGTATGAATGCTCATCTTTCAAAACCGGTGGAGCCGGAAAAACTGTACCAGACGCTTGAGGAACTTATATGGGAAGCTAAGGAAGGTTTATAAGAAGCATTTTAACAGAAAACGCAGCCGACAATCTGCCGGCTGCGTTTTTTCTGCTTTCCCGGACAGAATGAAGTATTCTTTTTCTGTTGACGCAAGAGCTTACTGATGTTAAAATAGTATAGTAACTTCACAGATAACAGTATCAGGGAAACGCTGATTTATTCATAAATCAGCGTGGGACTCCGGGGCGAAGCCGGATTTCCGGTTTAATCAGTGTTTCCTTAGAAAAACGGAGAAATGATAATGAATAAACTTGTAGTCATAGCAGGACCGACGGCATCCGGAAAGAGCGGACTGGGAATTGATCTTGCTTTAAAATATAATGCGGAAATAGTTTCAGCCGATTCAAGACAGGTGTTCAAAGGTCTTGATATCGGTTCGGGCAAGGTGACACCGGAGGAAACCAAAGGTGTGCCGCACTATCTTCTCGATGTTGCAGCTCCGAATGATTTCTTTTCAGTTATGGATTTCCAGAGACTTGCGTACAGTGCCATAGATGACATCCATTCACGCGGAGTAAAGGCGTTTATGGTCGGAGGCACCGGACTTTACGTAAATTCAGTTGTGGATGGCTATAATCTGACAGGCAAGCAGATTGATCCGAAACTTCGAAATGAAATTGCGGCAAAACCGCTGGAAGAACTTATTTCGATCTTAAAGGAAAAAAATCCGGAAGTGCTTGGCAGGCTGGACCTCTGCAACAAGAGACGTATTGAACGTGCGGTCGAACGCGTGTATCTCGGAAATACTGAGGAACCGGTAAATTTACCAAGGTATGAAACCCTGGTCATCGGAACGAACTGGCCTCGTGAAGTGCTCTATGAACGTATAAAAAAGCGTCTCGACATGCGTCTTGAGGAGCAGAACATGATAGACGAGATCGTGAAACTGCGTGAGAACGGAGCAACTGACGAATTTCTTTACGGCCTCGGTCTTGAATACCGCTACATTCTTATGTATTTAAGAAATGAATTTGAAAGCTTCGAAGCATTCTACGAAAAACTTTTCATGGAGATACGTCATCTCGCCAAGGAACAGATGACATGGTTCCGCAAACGTAAAGATATGCACTGGATCGATATGACATCTGATCCGTTTGATGAAGCAGTGACATTGATCAATAATTTTTACGGTGAATGCTCTGACATCACCTGAAGATATACAGAGAATTATAAATTATAGTGAACGCAAAAAAGAATTTTACGTTCACTATAATTAACAATACGGATAACCGTCTTCAAATGGCGATTATCCGTATTTGACTGTGTGCGGAAAAAATTTTTAAAGTAATGCACAAAAACTTAAATGTGAATTGTATTTACTGTGAAAGCCGGAACGATACGGCTTTCCGGTATGCATATTTACGGTGAAATGATCACCATACTTTATCGGTAAAGTTAAATGTTGATGAAAGGAGGAGAGCGGATGAGTGAAAATACAGCTTTGTATGCTTTTGAAAAATACGGCGACATGGTTTTAAGAACGGCATATGTATTTGCCGGAAACTTTCATGAAGCGGAAGATATCACACAGGAGATATTTCTGAAACTTCATTCATCGCCGCAGGATTTTCAGAGCGATGAACATATGAAGGCGTGGCTTATCAGAGCGGCAGTGAACCACTGCAAGAATTACAGGAAAAGTGCACGAATAAGCAAAACATCTCATATAGATGAGGCACTTGAAAATACACTTAGCTGCGAATTTTCTGAGAAGGACAACGAAATAAGGGAACGGATCGAAAAGCTTCCGGAGAAATACTCTCTGGTGATTTACCTTCACTATTTTGAAGGCTACAGCATAAAGGAGATAGCTTCCGTTCTCGGAAAGAATGAAAATACAGTCGGTTCGCTTTTACGCCGCGGCAGAGCGAAGCTGAAGATAGAACTTGAAAAGGAGGGATATGCTTATGAAACTTAATGAATACAGTGATTTTATGCAGAAGATAAAATGTAACGACGAATTCCGCGAACGTATGAAGAAGATGCTGAGTTCGGAAAGTGATATCACATGCGAAAATGAAGAAAAAATAAGTGTTGTAAAACCTTCGCAAAAAAACGTATGGATAAGGATAGCAGCCGCAGCGGCATCATTTCTTATAGTGTGTACAGCTGCAGTTAGTTTAAAAAATCATTTGCCATCTGTCGGTACTGATCCGGATAATTTCAGTACAGGAACTACTGTCGAAACAACTGCGGAAACGGTTTTTATAACTGAACAAATTACTGAGAGCGATGACTCTGAAACAGAGACTGATCCAGATATAAGAGAAGTATTTTCCGGTGCTTTTGATGGAGCCTATGTGCTAAGCTCGGAAGGCAAAGGTGGAGCGCCTGTGGTTGGCACATTTTATTATGATTCCATTCACAGGAGCTATACTGTTTCTGATGCTGAAGGGCTGGTAAACGATCTTTCTTCACTGAAATGGGAAAAATGCAGCAGTGATGAATATGATGCTGCTGTTTGTACCAATAAAGATAAAGGAGAATTTGTTCGTCACTATGAAATTGATATAAACAGTTCTGAATCGGTTTGGAATTCTGTTTCAATATCGGAAAATGGTTATATATATGATTATCCATATTATTACAGGCTTGCTGATGAAAATGAGATTCAGAATGACCTTCATATGATTTTTGAAAAGTATTTTGTTCAGACAGAAGAATCAAAGCTTGCTGAAAAAATCTCCGAAGGAAAAATGAGTTTTTCAAATCTTGATGCACATTACACCTATGAATTAAAAAGCAGTTACGCTGATTGTTCTCTGAGTGGTAAACTGAGTATTGATCATGACGGACGAGATTTAATGTACATGACCGGTGAAGGAATATTCGATGAAAAAGATGTTTCCATGGAAATGGTTGTCAATGGCGAAAACGATACAGTGTACAGGATGATCGATAATGAAACCGGAGAACCTTATTTAAAGTTTGCATACGGCTATAATTCTGCTAATTTAAACCTGACAAGACTTGGAACACAGTATTATTATATATGCAGAGATATTGAGAACAGTCTTATGATGAACGTTCATTCAAAAGTTAATAATTTCCTTCATATCCAGTTACCTGCTGACGAGCTTTGCGAGTATTACTGGTCATGCACTACAGAAAACGGTAAAGTAACTGAAAATTATCATGTTGCTCTTAAAGACGGTGTTCTGGTTTCTTACGAAAAAACGGATTCATCAGGATGTCATGTAAGGTTCAATCTTGAGAAATATACGATTGATCTTGATGAATTTGAATTTGAAAAAGACGTACCGGCACTGTATGATGAGATATTAGATCAGCTGACCGAGTATGAAGGCGGAAGAAGTGATGACGAGCTGTAGTATCCGGATGAGTTTTATGGTATAATGGTTCTGGTAATGATAAAGATACAAAGAAGGGAGACGAGACTTTGAAATACCAGAACATCACCCGTGCAGTATTTCTGAATCGACCGAACCGGTTTATTGCAGAAGTCGAGGTAAACGGCACTAAAGAGACCGTACATGTTAAAAATACAGGCAGATGCCGTGAACTTCTGATACCGGGATGTGAGGTGTGGCTTACTGAACCGGGAACGCCGGGACGAAAGACCAGATACGATCTTGTTGCGGTCAGAAAGGAAAACGGAGTGCTTTTCAATATCGACAGTCAGGCACCGAACCATGTAGTTAAGGAATGGCTCGGAAAGCAGGATTACGATAAGGTCGTTCCGGAATACACATACGGTGAGTCGAGAATAGATTTCTATATGGAACACGGAAAAGAGCGTTACCTCATGGAAGTAAAGGGCTGCACTCTGGAAATTGACGGTACCGGATATTTTCCGGATGCTCCCACCGAACGCGGAGCGAAGCATCTTCGTGAGCTTGCAAAAGCAGCAGAGAGCGGTATCAATGCAGCAATAGCATTTGTCATTCAGATGGATGGAGTTTCCGAAGTAAAACCAAACACCGCTACTGATCCTGAATTCAGTAAGGCAATCGAAGACGCAAAGGCAGCCGGTGTCAAAGTTCTTTTCTTAAAATGCCACGTTGAACCTGATGAACTTGAAATAGTCGGTGACTGACATTTCCTTGTATTTTTCTGATCCTGATGATATAATTTATAACGTAAATCTTAAGACGCTCCGATACATCGGGGCGGATATTTTTAAAGACAGGTGAATTATATTGATACGCAGACATATTGTCTTTTACGGCAGCGTACAGGGCGTTGGTTTCCGCTATCGTGCCCGCAACGCCGCTGAACATTTCGGCTGTACCGGCTGGGTACACAACGAGTGGGACGGAAGTGTGAGCATGGAGATACAGGGGACTGAAGAACAGATAGATGCAGTTATAATGGCCATAGAACGTGGTACCTTTGTTCATATCGAAAACATGGATGCTAAAACCGTTCCGGCAGAAGAAAGTGAATATGGTTTTAAAGTGAGATGAAACTTTAGTAAGATATTATAAATCCGGCGTGAATAAGTACTGAATAATTATTCACTGAGCCAATCTTTCTCATCAGCGTTGACAATGCAGTAAATACGTGATATACTAACTATTGAAATAACATGACATTAGCTTTGAACAGTAATGCTGTGTTCAGACAAGAGTGTTTTTAATAAAACACTTAAGACAGTTCGTTAGTTGCCCATCCTGTCTATAAACAAAACCAGGACTAATGATTTGTGATACTATGTCACAATGCTATAGTTAGGAACAGGTGGACATTATTTGTCTGCCTTTTTTTATTGACTTACGGCGGACAACAGTGACCGGTCAGAGGCGGTATTAACGCCGGCAGATCATAAACAGTACGGAAAATATATGTGAATAGAAAAACAGACAAGGAGTGTTGTTCTTGTACACGTTAAAAACAGAAGCAGCGTTTGACAGTGCTCATTTTCTGAGCGGATATGAAGGAAAATGCAGCAACATACACGGCCACCGATGGAGAGTGGTTGCGGAAATATATTCCGACAAACTTGTTGAGAGCGGTCAGGAACGCGGAATGCTGGTTGATTTCAGCAGTTTCAAGCACGTTCTCAAGCAGGAAGCAGAAGAACTTGATCACGCTCTGATCATTGAAAAGAATTCTCTCCCTGAGGCACTTTTCAATATGCTTAAGGAAAATAATTTTAAGATCATTACACTTGACTTCAGGCCAACAGCTGAAAATCTGGCGGAATATCTTTTTAACAGACTTTCCGGACACGGTTTTCGCGTAAAGGAAGTCAGCGTCTATGAAACTCCGAACAATTGCGCATCATACAGTCGGTGAGGTGGGTCAGATGTTTTATAATATAGCAGAAAAATTCGTAAGTATCAACGGCGAAGGAAGACGTGCCGGACAGCTTGCAGTATTCATCCGTTTCTGCGGATGCAACCTTGACTGCACATACTGCGATACAAAATGGGCGAACACCATGCTTAAGCCTCATGAAATACTTGATGAGAAACAGATAGTAAACTACATTAAGAAAACCGGCGTGAAAAACGTTACGCTTACAGGCGGAGAACCGCTTATCCAGGAGGGTATACGTACACTTATCGAGGCACTTGCACAGGTAAAGAACATCCGTGTGGAGATAGAAACGAACGGAAGTGTTCCGGTTTCACAGTTCTTCGATATTGAAAACAGACCGTCATTTACGATAGACTACAAGCTTCCGGGCAGCGGAATGGAAAAAAACATGTACATGATGAATTACCGTCATGCTAGTCTTGATGATACAGTCAAGTTCGTTGTCTGTGATGAGACTGATCTGGAAAAGATGAAGCAGGTAATTGAAAAATTCGAGCTCAGAAGCAGGACTAATGTCTACATCAGTCCGGTTTACGGTAAGATCTCACCGGACAGGATAGTTGATTTTATAAAGCAAAACAATTTCAACGACGTTAATCTTCAGCTTCAGCTGCACAAGATAATCTGGGATCCGTCAAAAAGAGGAGTGTGAGAATAAGTTGGCAATAGATACAGAAGCAATAAAATACCACATCCGCGGAATACTTGAAGCTCTGGGCGATGATCCGGACAGGGAAGGACTTATCGATACACCGGAACGTGTGGCGAGAATGTACGAAAAAGTATTCGAGGGAATGAATTACACCAACGACGAGATCGCCGAAATGTTCAACAAGACTTTCTCAGCTGAAAAGGAAGAAGGCGGCAGTGACATGGTCATCGTCAAGGATATTGACATTTTCAGCTACTGCGAACATCATATGGCACTTATGTATGACATGAAGGTTGCGATAGCCTACATGCCTAAGGGTCGTGTCATCGGTATAAGCAAGCTTGCAAGGATCTCTGACATGGTCGGCAAAAGACTTCAGCTTCAGGAAAGAATAGGTTCCGACATTGCTGAGATAGTTCAGAAAATAACAGGTTCCGAGGATGTAGCAGTTCTCATTGAAGGATGCCACAGCTGCATGACCGCCCGCGGTATCCAGAAAACCAATTCAAAAACTGTAACAAGCACGCTTCGCGGAAGATTCGAGACAGATGCTGCTTTGCAGAACAGATTATTTCTTCAGAGGTGATACCGGATGAGAGCACTTGTTTTATTCAGCGGCGGACTTGACAGTACGACATGTCTGGCGATGGCCGTAAAAAAATTCGGAAGCGAAAATGTAACGGCACTGTCCGTGTTTTACGGGCAGAAGCATAGGAAAGAGATCGAAGCTGCACAGAAAATATCAGAATACTATAACGTTGAGCTTATAACACTTGATCTCGGAAAGATATTTTCATACAGCGACTGTTCACTTCTTGAAGGCTCGGAAAACGAGATACCGGAGGGAAGCTATGAGGAACAGCTTAAGGAAACAGGCGGCAGTCCGGTTTCAACATATGTTCCTTTCAGAAACGGACTCTTCCTTTCATCTGCAGCAAGCATAGCACTTTCGAAGAACTGCAGTGTGATTTACTACGGAGTTCACAGTGACGATGCTGCCGGTAATGCTTATCCTGACTGCAGCGTTGATTTCAACGAAGCGATGGGAAGAGCAATCTATCTCGGAAGCGGAAATGAACTCACCATCGAGGCTCCGTTTGTATCACTCACCAAGGCAGATGTTGTTAAAAAAGGCCTTGAACTCGGCGTTCCGTATGAACTTACATGGAGCTGTTATGCCGGCGGTGACAGGCCGTGCGGAAAATGCGGTACGTGTATTGACAGACAGAAGGCTTTTGAAGAAAACGGAATCGCTGATCCGGCGTTAAAGTAAAGGGGCTATCAGATGAGAACAAAAAAGGAAATGGGCAGCGTTTCGCTGCTTGGAAACCAGAAAGTAAAATATCCTGACAACTATGCACCGCAGATACTTGAAACATTTGAAAACAAGCATCAGGGCAATGATTATTTTGTAAAATTCAACTGTCCGGAATTCACAAGCCTTTGTCCTATAACAGGACAGCCGGACTTTGCTGCGATATACATATCATATATTCCTGATAAGAAAATGGTCGAGAGCAAGTCACTTAAGCTTTATCTTTTCAGTTTCAGAAATCACGGCGATTTCCACGAGGACTGCGTGAACATTATCATGAAAGACCTGATAAAGCTCATGAATCCGAAGTACATTGAAGTATGGGGAAAGTTCACTCCACGCGGAGGCATATCCATCGATCCGTACTGCAACTACGGAAGACCGGGAACAAAGTGGGAAAAGTTTGCATTTCACAGACTCCTGCATCATGATATGTATCCAGAAAAAATCGACAACAGGTAACATCATTCTTTGACTTTTTCACTGCACTGTGCTATACTTAAAGTTGTGCATTGAAGAAGGTCCTTAATAATTTTAATTGGTAAGGAGACTTTAATATAATGAAAAATACTATCGCTACACTTAAGGAGCAGAAGAAAAACGGCGTTAAGATCTCCATGCTCACAGCATATGACTATTCCACTGCAAAGCTTATGGATGAAGCCGGGATCAATTCGATCCTTATAGGCGATTCACTCGGAATGACAATTCTCGGTTATGAAGATACGCTGTCTGTAACAATGGAGGATATGATACATCATACAGCTGCAGTTGCAAGAGGTGCTAAAAACGCATTTATTGTTGCTGACATGCCGTTTATGTCATACCAGACTTCAGTTTACGATGCTGTTGTGAATGCAGGCAGACTCATGAAGGAAGGCCGTGCCAATGCTGTAAAGCTTGAAGGCGGCGAGTCCGTATGCCCGCAGATAAAAGCCATTACAGAAGCATCAATACCTGTAGTTGCCCACCTCGGCATGACACCTCAGTCTGTCAATATGTTCGGAGGATTCAAACTTCAGGGTAAGGATGAAGCCGCTGCTCTTAAACTTATAAAAGACGCACTTGCAGTGGAAAAGGCCGGTGCCAGCATGGTAACTCTTGAATGTGTTCCTGCAAAGCTTGCGGAATATATTACAAAAAGACTTTCCGTTCCGACGATCGGTATCGGAGCCGGAGCCGGATGCGACGGACAGGTGCTTGTTTACCAGGACATGCTCGGAATGTTTCCTGATTTTACACCGAAGTTTGCGAAGAAGTTTGCTGATGTAGGTGCTGATATGAAAGCAGCATTTGCGGCATATATTTCTGAAATGCAGTCGGGTGAGTTCCCGGACAAGGCTCATTCATTCAGGACTGAGGATACAACAGATTATGAAAAGCTTGCAGAAAAACTGCAGGAAATCGATAATATTTAAAACAGAAAGAGGTTTTCAAAGTGATCGTTGTAAAAACAATAAAGGAAGTAAGAGAAACTGTTAAACAGTGGAGAAAAGAAGGTCTTACTGTTGGTTTCGTTCCGACAATGGGATATCTTCACGAAGGACACCAGAGCCTTATAAAGGCTGCTGACAAGGGAAACGACAGAGTAGTGGTAAGTATTTTCCTTAACCCTATGCAGTTCGGTCCGACTGAAGATCTTGCAACATATCCGAGAGACCTCGAACGTGACAAGGCAAAGTGCCTTGAAGCCGGTGCTGATCTAATTTTCGCTCCGGAGCCGGAGGAGATGTACACGGACAACTTCCAGTCATTTGTTGACATGCATCTTCTCACAGAAGAACTCTGCGGTCTCACAAGACCTGTTCATTTCAGAGGCGTGTGCACAGTTGTAACAAAGCTTTTCAATATCGTAAAGCCTGACAGAGCATATTTCGGCAAGAAGGATGCCCAGCAGCTTGCAGTTATAAAGAGAATGGTAACTGACCTTAATATGGACATCGAGATAATCGGCTGCCCGATAGTAAGGGAAGATGACGGTCTTGCAAAGAGTTCAAGAAATACATATCTTAATGCAGAGGAACGCAAGGCTGCTCTTGTTCTTTCAAAGGCTGTACGCAAAGCTGAGGAACTTATAAAGTCAGGCGAACGTAACAGTGCTGCCATCATCGCACAGATGACAGATATCGTAAATGCTGAACCTCTCGCAAAAATCGACTACATTAAGATAGTTTCACTTGATACTATGCAGCAGATCACAAAGTTTACTGACAGTGCTCTGGTTGCCATGGCTGTATATATCGGAAAGACAAGACTCATTGATAACTATTTCTACGAAGGGGAATAATTACTAAATGGAATTAAAAATGCTCAAGAGCAAGATACACCGTGCTGTTGTCACACAGGCTGAACTCAACTATGTAGGAAGTGTTACCATAGACTCTGATCTTATGGAGGCTGCTGGTATTCTTGAATACGAACAGGTACAGATAGTTGATATCAACAACGGAAACAGACTTGAAACTTATGTTATCGCAGGTGAGCCTGGTTCAGGAGTTGTGTGCCTTAACGGTGCTGCAGCAAGATGCGTTGAACCGGGAGATCTTGTAATAATCATGACATATATATCAATGACTCCGGATGAGGCGAAGAAACACAAACCGACAGTGGTCTTCGTTGATAAAAATAATGGTATAAAGAGCGTACACCATTATGAAAAACACGGTTTGCTTACTGAACAGATGGCAGAACTTAAATAGAACCAGGATTCTGTGCAGGGTATGCGTATGCCCTGCACTTGTTGTATTACTGATCCGCAGACCGGTACACTGTCCGGTATGATCAGTGTTTTCAATAAGCAGGTTACTGTTAAAGGAGATGAAATTATGCTTACAGGAAAATGTGCGGTAATAGGTGTTACAGGGTCTATCGCAGCGTACAAGGCTGCAAATATTGCAAGTATGCTTGTAAAGCTTCACTGTGATGTTCATGTTATCATGACCCAGAACGCTGTGAACTTTATAAATCCTATTGCATTTGAGACCATTACAAACAACAAGTGCCTTGTTGATACATTCGACAGAAACTTTCAGTTTCACGTAGCTCATGTGTCACTTGCGAAAAAGGCAGATATTTTTCTCATTGCTCCGGCAACGGCAAATATAATCGGAAAGATAGCTTCCGGCATAGCTGACGATATGCTTTCCACAACCATTATGGCAACGAAGGCTCCTGTATATATAGCACCGGCAATGAATACAGCCATGTACGAAAATGCAATAAATCAGGACAACATGGAAAAGCTTAAGAGATTCGGCTATCACTTCATTGAACCTGACAGTGGTTTCCTTGCATGCCGCGACAGTGGAAAGGGCAAGCTTCCTTCTGAAAAAGTTCTGGTTGACTATGTGATTAGAGAGATAGCCTGTGAAAAGGATCTTAAGGGTAAAAAGATACTCGTAACTGCCGGACCTACACAGGAGGCTCTTGATCCCGTAAGATATATTTCCAATCATTCCAGCGGCAAGATGGGCTTTGCAATCGCAAGACAGGCCATGCTCAGGGGCGCAGAGGTCATTCTTGTAAAAGGACCTGCTACTGCTGAAGTTCCGCCGTTTGTAAAAGTGATCGATGTTGTTTCTGCTAAAGATATGTTTGAAGCAGTACGTGACAATTACAAAGACTGTGATATAATCATCAAGTCAGCAGCGGTGGCGGATTACAGACCGGCTTTTGTCAGCGACCAGAAGATCAAGAAAAAAGACGATGACATGAGCATTCCGCTTGAACGAACACAGGATATTCTTGCTTATCTCGGTGAGCACAGAAAAGAAGGACAGTTCATCTGCGGTTTTTCGATGGAAACCGAAAACATGCTCGAAAATTCAAGAGCGAAGCTTAAAAAGAAGAACATTGACATGATCTGCGCCAACAACCTTAAGCAGACCGGTGCCGGATTTGCCGGCGATACCAACATCGTGACAATGATAACGGCAGATTCCGAGACTGAGCTTCCGCTTCTCAGCAAGGACGAAACTGCATCGAGAATACTTGATAATATCATTGGCTTCATAAAGTAACTTTGCATAAATATTTTCACTTATTCAGCGTAAAAATTTACGGCAAAAAATCAGATATACTATTCCAATGCTTATTTGCCTGTGATATAATAATATAGTGAATGCAGACGATCATGCATTTAATTTGGCAAATCTGTTTGCGCTGATATTCTTCTCTGCAGACAGTAAATATATGTTTTTTAAGATAACGAAAGCGAGGAAAATAAAAATGACTTATAATATTATGTGTCTGGCTGCCGGACTTCTCACAACATTTCCGGTGATCGGTGATACAAGAAATATGAAAACACCAGTGATCGTAGCAGTCATTGCAGTTGTACTTATTGTTGCATGTCTTATCCTTAGCAGCAAGCCTAAGAACAAGGGCGACAAGAAGTGATTCTTCGGAATAATAAAAACAGAGGACGTAAACTGTCAGGTTTGCGTCCTCTGTTTTTTTACGTGGGGATCCGGGGCGAAGCCCAGCAAATCCCACCTTCGGAAATCCGGCGAAGCCGGATGTCCGGTTTAATCAGTGCTTTCTTAATCTGATGTTTTATAGAACTTCTTGAATTCGGAAGGTGTACAGTGCTTTATCTCCTTGAAAACACGGTTGAAGGAAGTAATGCTTGTGAAACCGGAGTTCATTGCAACTTCCGTAATAGAGATCGAAGGATCGAGCAGAAGCTTCTGGGCTACATTGATACGTGTTTTATTAACGTATTCGATGTGTGAGGAACCCGTGTACTGCTTGAATATGCGCGAAAAATGATATTTGCTGTAACCTGCGATCTCTGCAAGTGTATCAAGCGAGATGTCTTCCATGTAGTTCTTTTCAATGTATTTCTTGACTGCTCCGAAACGTTCGCTGTATTCATTGAGCTTGACTGATGTACATCCCATAAGATCACGTTTTTCAGAAGCAGCTCCTTCGTGAAGCTTTACAAACATATTAATGAGTTTTAAATAGATTTTGAGTTCTGACAGTTCCTCTTTTTTGAAATACTCGTCATAGATCTCGAGCATGGTCTTCTTGGCTACGCTCTTCTGGTATTCCGGGGAATTGCTGTCGATCAGGGTAATGTCCGAGAACATAGCGGAAATTACACTGAGCGGAGGAAAATCATTAAGTACACTGCTGCTGCACTGGAAGATAAGCCTCTGTCCGTGATCGGGTGCGATCATTGAATGAAGTTCACCCGGCGGTATTATGATTATTTCACGTTCCTTAAGTTCATATGTGTTTCCGCCTGCAGTAACTCTGAAATCGTTGATAAGAGGCATGATTATCTCTATAGCGTTATGCCAGTGCATAGGATAATCTTCATTTTCAACGTTATCATACAAAAGTATGAATCCATTATTATTGTACTCGACTGTCTCGAAGTCTCCGTTGAGATGCTGGATCATTTCACTATCACTCCATGTCATTTTTTAATATGTGGTTACTCTTATAAATTGCTGATTTCAAAACTCGTTTTGACCGGCTTAACGATCTTCTTTTATTGAATTATAACACAACTACGTGGGATATGCAATATTAAGGACGCAATTTTTAAAATATAGAGCAATAAATAATATAATAAACCGCAAGTAATGATAAGTAATTTCAGCCTTCGTATATTATAATATACACATACAGCAATTAGAATTATGCCTAAAAATATAAGCTGTTTCGGGAGGATTATGTATGAAGTTCACTCATTACGAGAAAGAGTATAAGAATTTTGGAAAGTGCCTTTGTCTGGAGACAGAAAATGTTCTGGTAATGGCATCACTCGAATACGGACCGAGGATCATTTACTACGGACTTAAAGACGAGGAAAATATTCTTTTTGAAGATATAAACCGCGACTTCAGTCTGGACGTTGAAGGTTACGGTACCTGGTATACATACGGCGGACACAGATTATGGCGTTCTCCTGAAATCGTACCTGAAACTTACTATCCGGACAACAGACCGGTAAAGGCTGATGTTACAGATGAAAAAGTTGTTCTGACTGCGGAACCGACACCTTTCGGTACACAGTATTCAATAGAGATCAGTTTCAATGATGATGAAACACTGAGTGTAAAGAATACAATAGTTAATGTTTCTGATTCACCGCTTAAGTTTGCACCGTGGTCAATAACCGGACTTGCTCCGGGCGGCACCGAGTACATTGATCTTAATACAGAAGATACCGGTTATCTTCCGAACAGAACGATTGTACTCTGGCCTTATTCCGAGATCCACGACATTCGTTTTTCACTGAATGACGGCAGGGCGGTTCTTCGCATGGATCCGACAATAGCACATGCTTTCAAGGCCGGATTCAATGTGGTTTCCGGTCAGGCAATGTACGCATGCGGAAATCAGATATATATCAAAAGGTTTGACAAGTATGATCCGGAAAAGAATTATCCTGATTTCGGATGTAACTTTGAAACATATACCAACGAAAAATTTATCGAATGTGAAGTTGTAGGAGATGAAAGAGAATACGCTCCTGGCGAATCAGCAGTGATAAATGAAGTCTGGGAAATAAAAAAGAGATGATTGGAAAGAGGAACGCTGATGGATAAAAACTATTTTCAGCAGAAGGCAGAGGAAATCACTGCAAAAATGACTACTGAGGAGCAGGCTGAACAGCTTAAATACGATGCTCCGGCAAATGAAAAAGCAGGACTTAAGGCGTACAACTGGTGGAGTGAAGCACTTCACGGAGTTGCAAGAGCCGGTTCAGCAACCATGTTCCCGCAGGCGATCGGGCTTGCTGCAATGTTTGATGATAAATTCCTTGAAGAAGTCGCAGACGTAATTTCAACTGAAGCGAGAGCAATGTACAATGCGTACTCAGGACATGAAGACCGCGACATTTACAAGGGACTTACACTCTGGTCACCAAACATCAATATTTTCAGAGACCCGAGATGGGGCAGAGGGCAGGAAACATACGGTGAGGATCCGTTCCTTACAGGTAAACTCGGCTCGGCCTTTGTAAGAGGTCTTCAGGGAAAAGGTGAATTTCTTAAAACTGCTGCCTGCGCAAAACATCTTGCAGTTCACAGCGGTCCTGAAAATTTAAGACATGAATTTGATGCTGTGGCATCACCGAAAGATATGGAAGAAACTTATCTTCCTGCTTTCAGGGAACTCATCGAAGATGCAGGCGTTGAAGGCGTTATGGGCGCATACAACAGAGTAAACGGTGAACCGGCATGTGCAAGCAAATTCCTTATGGGTAAGCTTAAGGAGTGGAACTTTGACGGTTACTTCGTTTCAGACTGCTGGGCGATAAGAGACTTTCACACATCACACAAGGTAACAAGCACGGCTCCTGAATCAGCTGCAATGGCGCTGAAAGCAGGATGTGACATAAACTGCGGCAATACTTATCTTCACATTCTTGAAGCACTTGAGGAAGGACTTATTGAACCTGAAGATATAAGAAAAGCCTGTGTTCATGCAATGAGAACCAGAGCAAGACTCGGAATGTTCGAGAAAAGCACTGAATTTGACAGTATTCCTTACGACGTTGTCGGCTGTAAGGAACACAAGAAAGTGGCACTCGAATGCTCACGCAGATCAATGGTGCTTCTTAAGAACAACGGAATCCTTCCGCTTGATAAGAGCAGATTAAAGTCGATAGCTGTTATCGGTCCTAATGCAGACAGCCGTGAAGCTCTCGAAGGAAACTACTGCGGACGTGCTGATGAATATGTTACTTTCCTTGAAGGTATCAGGAATGCATTTGACGGTCGTATTTTCTACTCCGAAGGTTCAGCCCTTTTCAAGGACAGGGTAATGAATCTTGCAGTGGCTGATGACAGACTCGCAGAAGCTGTAATAGCTGCTGAAAATTCTGATGTCGTTATCCTCTGTGTTGGTCTTAACGCGACACTTGAAGGTGAGGAGGGCGATACAGGCAATGAATTCTGTTCAGGTGACAAGCCGGATCTCAGACTTCCGGAGACACAGAGAAAGCTTATTAAAGCAGTTCTCGGAACAGGTAAGCCGGTAATTATCGTAAATGCTACAGGCAGTGCGATCAATATCGAAGAGGAACCGGATGCTCTCATCCATGCATGGTATCCGGGACAGTTCGGCGGTACAGCTCTTGCTGATATTCTTTTCGGAAATGTTTCACCTTCAGGCAAACTTCCGGTTACTTTCTACGAAGATGCTTCAAAGCTTCCTGAGTTTACGGACTACAGCATGAAGAACAGAACATACCGCTACGCTGAAGGAAATGTTCTTTATCCGTTCGGATACGGCCTTACATATTCAAAGACAAAGGTTTCAGATCTTTCATTTGCTGACGGTACCGCAACTGTTACTGTTGAAAACACCGGTAACTTTGATACCGGGGAAATAGTTCAGTTCTACATCAAGGATACATCAGCCGATGCAGTTCCGAACCACAGTCTCTGCGGATTTGCAAGAGTAGACCTTAAAAAGGGTGAAAAGAAGACAGTTTCAGTTAAGATCGAAGACAGATCTTTCACAGCTGTACACGAAGACGGCACACGCCATCTCGACGGAAAGGAATTCACACTTTACGCCGGTATTTCACAGCCGGATGAATTAAGCAGAAAACTTACAGGTACTGAAACGGTATCTGTTAAGATAAACAAATAAAATAATTTTTAAGGAAACGCTGATTTATTCATAAATCAGCGTGGGGTTCGGGGCGAAGCCCCGCAAATCCCGCCTCCGGATTTCCGGTTCAATCAGTGTTTCCTTAACCCTAATTCATAATAAAAGGAGTTAATTATCATGAGCGAATTTTTCAAAGGAATCGATAAGATCAAGTACGAAGGCAAGACAAGCACAAACCCACTCGCATTCAAGTATTATGATCCTGAAGAAGTGATCTGCGGCAAGAAGATGCGTGAACACCTCAAGTTTGCACTTTCATGGTGGCACACAATGGGCGGCGACGGTACAGATATGTTCGGCGTTGGCACAACAGACAAGAAGTGGGGCGCTTCTGATCCGATGGAAATAGCTAAGGCTAAGATCGATGCAGCCGCTGAGATCATGGACAAGCTTTCAATCGACTACTACTGCTTCCACGACAGAGACATCGCTCCTGAAGCAGAAACACTTGCTGAAACAAACAAGAGACTCGATGAGATCACAGACTACATGAAGACAAAGCTTGCAGGCAGGAAGCTCCTCTGGGGTACTGCAAACTGCTTCGGTAATCCAAGATATATGCACGGTGCAGGCACATCACCATCAGCTGACGTTTTCGCATTTGCAGCAGCTCAGATCAAGAAGGCTATCGAATGCACAGTTAAGCTTGGCGGTAAGGGCTACGTTTTCTGGGGCGGCCGTGAGGGTTACGAAACACTCCTCAACACAGACATGAAGCTCGAACAGGACAACATGGCTCGTCTCATGAGAATGGCTGTTGACTACGCTCGTTCAATCGGCTTTGACGGTGACTTCTACATTGAACCAAAGCCAAAGGAACCAACAAAGCACCAGTATGATTTCGATACAGCTACAGTTATCGGTTTCTTAAAGAAATACGGCCTCGACAAGGACTTCAAGATGAACATCGAAGCTAACCACGCTACACTTGCACAGCACACATTCCAGCACGAACTCCGCGTTGCAAGAGACAATGGTGTATTCGGTTCTATCGACGCTAACCAGGGCGACACACTCCTCGGATGGGATACAGACCAGTTCCCTACAAACATCTATGACGCAACATTCTGCATGTACGAAGTTCTCAAGGCAGGCGGCTTCACAAACGGCGGTCTCAACTTCGACTCAAAGGCCAGAAGAGGTTCATTCACAAGAGAAGACATCTTCCACTCATACATTGCAGGTATGGATACATTTGCACTCGGCCTCAGAGCAGCAGTTAAGCTCATCGAAGACGGACGTATCGACAAGTTCGTAGCTGACCGTTACGCTTCATGGAACACAGGTATCGGTGCTGACGTTATCTCAGGCAAGGCTACAATTGCTGATCTTGAAAAGTATGCTCTTGAAAAGGGTGACGTTACAGCATCACTCACAAGCGGCAGACAGGAAATGCTCGAATCAATCGTAAACAACGTACTTTTCAGCTTATAATTCCGGAGGACTTCGATGAAATACGCAATTGGTGTTGACATAGGCACCAGCGGCACAAAGTCTGTTCTGTTCGACGAAACAGGTAAGGTAATGGCTTCTGCTTCAGCCGAGTATCCGCTCTATCAGGAAAAGAACGGATACGCTGAGCAGGATCCTGCAGACTGGTATAACGCTGCTGCTGATACAATAAAGAAGATAATTGCTGACAGCGGAGTTGATGCTTCCGAGATCGCAGGCGTTGGCCTTTCAGGTCAGATGCATGGTCTTGTAATGCTCGACGAAAAGAACGAGGTTATAAGAAAGTCCATTATCTGGTGTGATCAGCGTACTGCAAAGGAATGCGAAGAGATAACTGAAAAAGTTGGAGCAAAGAGACTTATTGAGATAACAGCAAATCCTGCACTTACAGGATTTACAGCTTCAAAGATCCTCTGGGTAAGAAACAACGAACCTGAGAATTACAAGAAGTGCCGTCATATCCTTCTTCCGAAGGACTATGTACGCTTCATGCTCACAGGTGAATATGCTACTGAAGTATCTGATGCTTCAGGTATGCAGCTTCTCGATGTTCCGAACAGATGCTGGTCTGATGAAGTACTTGAAAAACTTGATATAGACAAATCACTTCTTGCAAAGGTTTATGAATCACCTGAAATAACAGGTTACATAACTGAGGAAGCTGCAGCGATCACAGGACTTAAGGCCGGTACACCGGTCGTAGGCGGTGCAGGCGATAATGCTGCTGCAGCAGTCGGTACAGGAATTGTTAAGGACGGAAAGGCATTTACAACTATCGGAACCAGCGGTGTTGTATTTGCACACACATCATCAGTTCAGATCGACCCGAAGGGCAGAGTTCATACATTCTGCTGTGCAGTACCAGGCTGCTGGCACATCATGGGTGTTACACAGGCTGCCGGCCTGTCACTCAAGTGGTTCCGTGACAACTTCTGCAAGGAAGAAATGGATAAGGCTAATGCTGAAGGTGTAAGTGAATACTTCCTTATGGACAAGGAAGCTGAATCAGTTAAAATAGGCGCTGACAAGCTTCTGTATCTCCCTTATCTCATGGGAGAAAGAACTCCTCATCTCGATCCTGATATCAGAGGATGCTTCTTCGGACTCTCAGCAATGCATACCAAGGCTCATTTCATCCGTGCGGTAATGGAAGGTGTAGCTTACTCACTCCGTGACTGCAAGAGTATCATCAGTGAAATGGGTACTGAGATAAATGACATGATGGCCTGCGGCGGCGGCGGAACATCTCCTCTCTGGAGAAGCATGCTCGCAGATCTTTATGACTGTCCTGTTAAAACAGTAACATGCAAGGAAGGTCCGGCACTCGGTGTTGCTATACTTGCATTCGTTGGTACAGGCGTTTACGAAAGCGTTGAAAAGGCATGTGAAGTCATGATAAAGACTGACAAGACACAGGAACCTGACGCTTCAAGAACAGCTGAGTACGAAAAGTACTATCAGCTCTACACAAAACTTTACGGTTCTATAGCAGGAAACTGCAAGGAACTCGCAGCACTCTGATAACAGCATGCATAATCAGACTTTACTGTTCTGAACCGCAGTGAAGTCCGTCGCGAAAATCGCAGCATTGCGAAGGTCGCAAAGATTAAGACATTTTCCTTTTCTCATCTCATCATATAGTAGTCATAGTAGACACATAAAAACAGGAGCAGCCCTAAGGCTGCTCCTGTTTTTTGTAAGTGGTCGTAAATGTGATTATTCGTTCCGGACAGTGAGCATACGGTAAAAACGTGGTTGCGTCATCTGATGATTTGCTATATAATGAAATATGAAAATATATTATCACGTTAAAGAATTTGAAGGTACACATCAATGAAAATAGACAGACTGATCGGAATATTATCTGTACTCCTGCAGAGGGATAAGGTTACATCTGCCGAACTTGCTGAAAAATATGAAGTTTCGCGTCGAACGATACTTCGGGATATTGAAACTATAAATAAAGCGGGGATACCTGTTGTTTCCGAACAGGGACAGGGCGGTGGCATTTCCATTATGGATGGCTACAGGATAGACCGTACTCTGCTTTCTTCGGATGATATGCAGGCGATACTTTCCGGACTGCAGAGTCTTGATTCTGTCAGCGGGACGAACCGTTACCGTCAGCTGATGGAAAAGCTGTCTGCTGATGATACAGATTCAGTAAGTGCGGACAGTCATATCATTATCGACCTTGCAAGCTGGGATAAATCACTTGTTTCAGACAAGATAGGAATAATAAAGGAAGCTATTGAAAAAAGCCGTATCATTAGTTTTATCTACTACTCTCCGAATGGTGAAAGCAGCCGCAGGATCGAACCGTATCACCTTGTTTTTCAGTGGTCATCCTGGTATGTATGGGGTTTCTGTACTGAACGCAAAGATTACCGGATGTTCAAGCTCACGCGAATGACAAAACCTGTTATTACGGATGAGATATGTCTTCAGAGAGATATACCAGAATACACATGCGATAAGCTCAGGCATACAAAAGGCGATGTGAGAGCGGACGTCAGATTTGACAGTTCACTTAAATGGCGGCTTATTGATGAATTTGGTACAGATTATCTGAGATATGATGAAAACGGCGATATTCATATGACCATAACATGGGAGGACAGACCGTCTTTTTACCGCTATATACTGTCGTTCGGAGATGGTGTCGAAATACTTGCACCTGATGAATACCGCAGGGAGTTTTCTGAAATGTTAAAAAAGATCTCAGACAGGTATTCTTAAATATGACATTCAGTTGTCATGTTTGCTGTGCTACAATATGCATATCAAATATGTGGAGGTATGCATTATGCAGTATGAAACAGTTGAACTTAAAGAAACAAGAGTAGCAGGATTTTCGGCACGTACAAGAAATTCATCATCTGACATGGGTGCGGTGATCGGAGGAATGTGGCAGAAGTTCTTTGCTGACGAAGGATACGCTTCAATTCCGGGCAAAATAAGCGGTAAAACAATGGGCATTTACACTGACTACGAAAATGATGAATCCGGTGAATATACTTTTATGACAGCCTGTGCAGTGGAAGGTGATGTTCCGGATGGTTTTGAGGTTAAGACTCTCCCTGCCGGAAAATATGCGAAGTTTATCGTCAAAGGCAATATGATGACAGCTGTGGGTGAGTTCTGGCAGAAACTCTGGCAGATGCCGCTTGACCGGACATATATTTTTGATTTTGAAGAATATCAGAATGCCGATCCGGATAACTGCGAGATCCATATCTATATCGGAATAAGATAATGGCGTATAACAGAAGGAGATTAACAACATGGCTTTTGACTTCAAGAAGGAATACAGGGAATTCTACATGCCGAAAAACAAGCCGCAGAAAAGTGCCACCGGAGAAATGGAAAACAGTTATCCGGCATCCGATAAAAAAGAAATGAATAACTGATAAAGCAACAGGAGCGCTCCCATAAGAGTAGCTCCCGTTTTGTTTGACAGATTTTCAGTGGCATGATATAATCATACTTATATGATATGTATAGTAGTATTTGATTTCAGAATATAAGGTGTGGTAATGATTTATGCTTGATACAAAGATCAGAAATGGAACTCTTAAAGAACTTGAAATGGTAACTGAACTTGAAAGAAAATGCTTTCCGGAAGCTGAAGCTGCGAAAAGAAACGCTTTTGAACTAAGACTCAGTAATTATTCAAAGACATTCTGGGTATTGGAGTGTGAAGGAAAGATCCTCTCTATGATTAACGGAATGCCGACTGATGAAAGAGATTTGTGTGATCAGATGTATGAGAACACATCCTTATTTGTGTCAGACGGAGAATGGCTCATGCTTTTCGGTGTTGCATCCGATCCGGAATATCGTCGAAACGGACTTGCCTCACGGCTTATGAGTTATGTTATCGAAGAAACAAAGAAACAGGGGCGTACCGGTATTGTTCTTACCTGTAAAAATGAACTTTTGAATTTTTACAGCCGTTTCGGATTTGTAAATGAGGGTATCTCGGACTCCTCTCACGGCGGAGCGGAATGGTATCAGATGCGGCTGAGCTTTCGGGATGAACTGTTTCGCTGTGCTGAAAAAGGTGAAGAATGCAGTTTCTATATCCGAAACAGACGATATCTATTATATGGCTGGAACCAGTGCGATGGAATTTATCTGAATGTGGGCGACGAAGAAGGTAATATTATCTGGCAGGTTACAGGACGTGACAGGAAAGAGTGTGCTGAAAAATTTAGGTTATACTATTCGTCATTGATTTGATTATAAATTGGAAAAGGAACAGCCGGCGGCTGTTCCTTTTTTGATCGGTCGTAAATGTAGTAATTATTCGTTCCGTAATATCCACAAAAGTAAGATTATAATTCATCTGCTGCTATAGTGTTTCCTGGTCTTTCTGCAACGGCAGTAAAATAATCATCTGTAAAACCGTTTATTCCTTCCATAAATGTTTCCCAGATTTTTTCTTTAGGTACAAGAAGTACTGCAGAGCCGATTTTCTGAACGTAAACTTCGCTACTGCCAAGAATAAAATCTTCTGGAAGTTGTACTGTTTGATTGTTTCCGTTTTTAAGTATTTTTGCAGTTTTCAAATGTACCACACCTTTCTATGTATTTGTATTGGTCGTAAATGCTCTTATTATTCGTTCCTATATATGTTTAGTAGAGTGGGAAATCTATCACCGAAACTCTATTATTTCATCGAGTGATTTTCTCGGACGTGGATTTGGTGATTCATCCGGATATCCAACGGTAATCGCGCCGACAAGCTGATTTTTGGTATCAAGATATTCAGTGAGTTCTCTGTAAGCAAAGCAGGTGTTTGCTATCCAAAGGGTACCGAGTCCAAGCTCAGTTGCCTTAAGGAGAATATTCTGTATTGATGCACCGATTGAAAGCGTATCGCATATCTCAGTGATACGGTCATCAGCGTTTACTGGATCAAAAGGTGATTTTCCGTTTGTATTGAGTACAAGAATGATGACTGGTGCTTCACGCATAATTTTAAGAGTATTACGTGCATCAGGGATACCTGCTGATGATTCAGGAAGGGAAGGTGAGACGTTCTCTTCTCTGTTAATTCCGGCTTCCATTTTATCAAGCATTTCTTCTTTGGACTGACCAAAGAAGACAATGTATTTCCACGGCTGTCTGTTTTTTGCAGAAGGTGCAACTCTGCCGGCATCGATCATGTCTGTAATGAGCTGTTTATCTACCTGCATGTCCTTGTATTTGCGTATGCTTCTTCTGCCATATATAGCGTTCATATTTGTTCTCCTTAATTTTGTGTTTTGTATTTAAAGTATATCACACATTATGTTGGAACACAATTACTTTATTGAGGAAAGTTTTAGCTTTGATGTGCTTTAATGAAAAAAAGAATCAGGAGGAACCTTACTCCTGATTCTTTTTCCTTTTCTTATAACGGTCTTCTTCACTGAAAATACATCCGCAGTATTTCTGCATGTAAAGGCCGAGTTCACGTGCTTTTTCCTGTCCTTCTTTAAAGCCGGGGCGGAAGTCGTGGTACTCGAATTTTACGCCGTATTTATGCGCTGCACGTTCTGCTGTGTCGCATATCAGTTCGTGGTTCTGGTACGGACTTACGAGCAGTGTGGTGGTGAAACGTTCGAATCCGTTTTCAGCGGCAAATTCTGCGGTTCTGAAAATACGGGATTCATAGCAGTATGAACATCTGTTGTCGAAGTCGGGATATACGGATGTAATAAAGTTACGCAGTCCGTATTCGTTTTCGATGATGAGCTTCATGTTTACTGATTTTGCGTAATCGGTAAGGGTATTCTTTCTCATTTTGTATTCCGTAAACGGATGAATATTCGGATTGTACCAGAAACTTACCGGTTCTGTCCCTTCATTACGAAGGGTATCTATACAGTAGACCGAGCACGGAGCACAGCAGGTATGCATGAGTATACGCGGATTTTTGCTGCTGCAGTCATTCTTGAAAATGATAATATTGTCTTTCATAAGACCATCCTTACAGGCTGACTTTCATCAGTACTTTTCCTTCAAGGTCTTTCCATTCAAAAGTGCCATCTTCTGCAGTCATGTACTGGTGAAGTGAATTTTCCTTTGGAATCGATACTGAACCTGGGTTCATGTAAATAACGCCGTTTTCGAGTGTTCTGCATGCCGGTACGTGGAAGTGTCCGTTTAAAAGGATAGTTCCGGCAGATATTGGCGGAAGATTGTTTTCGTTGTAAACATGGCCGTGTGTTGCGAAAATCGTTGTGTTTCCGGAAACTATGTATGCGTAGTCCGCAAGAACAGGGAAGTCGAGTACCATCTGATCAACTTCGGTGTCGCAGTTTCCGCGGACACAGAGTATTTTGTCACGCAGCGGGTTCAGCATACTGATGACTTCCTTTGGTGCGTATTCATCAGGAAGATCGTTTCTTGGTCCGTGATAGAGAATATCTCCGAGAAGAAGGAGCTTGTCGGCTTTTTCTCTTTCAAAGGCTTCAAGTGTTTTTCTGCACCAGAATGCAGAACCGTGTATATCAGATGCGATCATAAATTTCATTTGGGTACCTCTTTCATATACTTAGGTGAATAAAGCGTTTGCCAGTGCATACGGTTCGGTAACTTTACTGTTCCGGGAAGTCTGTGCACTGGTCTTCGGTAAGTGAATATCTGTGACAGGTAAAGAATATTACCTGGTCGAGTCTGCTGTATTCGCTGAGAAACAGAAAACCTTTTCTTGTGCGTTCTTCATCGTAATGAGCGAAGACATCATCGAGAAAGACCGGTATCTTGTTTCCTGCGATCATATCGGACAGTGCCAGTCTCAGTGACAGATAAGCCTGTTCGGCTGTACCGGTGCTTAAGTACTGCCAGTCGCGCATCGAATTGTCTCTGCTGTCCACCGGTGTCACTGCGAGATCCTTTGATACGATAGCTCCGTGGTATTTTCCGCCGGTCAGGTGCGAGAATATCTTTTCCGTTTTGCTGTTGAGCTCAGGAGCAAAGGTCTGCCTTATTTCATTTCCCGCCTCTTCCATTACTTCAGAGGCTGTCAGAAGTTCATTATCATATTTTACACGCTTCGATATCTGCTCTTTCAGATCATCAATCTTTTCACGCAGAACCGCGGGTTCATCATCTGAATGATATTTAGCCGAAATCCTTGAACGCAGTGAAGCGATCGTCTCGTTCAGTTCGTTTATCGAAGTTTCAGTTTCCTCAAGTTCCTCTTCAAGAGCGTCGGTGACGCTGTCCGGGAGAAGTTCAGGAGAGCTGCCTCCTGTAAGCTGTTTAAGTTTTTCACGCAGAAGAAGTGAACGTTCAGCGATTTCCTCAGGTGTGTACGGAACATTGTCCTCATCATGCTTTGAGTTCAGAACTGCTTTTGTTGTTTCAATTTCCGAGATGGTTTCAATAGCCTTGTCGATAAGATCAGGAATTTCAGATGTTCCTGAAACGGTTTTGTATTTTGAAAATACACTGATCAGGTGGAGGTCGAGTTCGTTTATGTCAGAGCCTGATTTATTCAGTTCATTACCGAGTTTTGAAAGTTCGGAATCTTTCTGTTCCTTTACAAGCTTAAGTTTGTTTGTTTCCTGTTCGATATCATTCTTCTTCGATTCAGTCTCTGAGACAGCCGAATCAGAAAGGACTATTTTTTCTTCAAGTTCCGCCTTCTGTTCATCGTATTCCTTCAGTTTTTCATCGTAGCTTCTGTACGCTGCTTCGTAGTCCGGTTCGGTATGTTCGGTACCGTTTCTCCGGTTACGCAGATCTTCTATTGCGGCAGCAATCTTCGTACCAAGGAATATCATGAGTACGACAGGTATTATTGCAAGCAGGAACCAGGGATTTTTTATGAACAGTGAAACTGCGATTATGATCATGGAAGCTGCAGGTATGAGTACAAGATAATTCGGTTCCATGTCTGCAAGATGTTCTTTGTACATTTCTTCTTTGATCTGAGTTTCCCTTATGAGATCATTTACTTCGTCGCAGGCACTGCCGATACGGGCAAGCTCATTTTTAAGTTCTTTGTTTTCATTTACACTGTTTTTCAGTTCTTCGGTCACGAATTCAAGATCTGTTTCGTATTCTGCTATACTTTCATCAAGTCTCATATCTGAAAGTTCGGCGGACATCTGGTTGAATTCACGTTTCTTTTCCCTGAAATTTTCCTTCAGATGATCAAGTCTTGCAAGAAGGTCAGAACATTCATCAAGGAAAGAATCCGTCACAGTGAAATCACCGTTAGTTATCGAACCGGTAAGAGTATCGATCTTTTCTTTCAGAACAGACTTTACAGCGTTCTTCCGGTTCTGGATCTCAAGCGTATGGAGCTCGCGTATTATGCGCTGTTCCTTTATACGCTTTTCCAGTGTCTCAGCATGATTCCTTCTGCTTTCAAGCTGACTGCAGTATGAAGCGTGCAGTTCTTCATCATGCATACGCAGTCTTTCTTCATCTTCGGCAGCTGAAAGTCGCTCTGTAAGTTCTGAAAGTTCAGAAAGCATGATATCAACAGCACCGGTTTTTCTGCTTTTTGAGCGAAGCTCCTCATGTGCTTTCTGAAGACGCCTGCGTACTTTTTCATACGATACGTTTTCTTCAGCAGATGAGGAATAATTCATGAGCTTTTTTGTGATCTCGTCATCCTTGTCAGTACCGTGTATGACAGAAGAAATGTCACCGATGAAAACACTTCGTTCAAATGCTGACGCATTCATTCCGATAAACCGTTCACCGGGCTCATATTTACAGCTTACAGGTTCCGCCTGTCCCGTAGTAAGATTCCACAGCGTTACTACGTCGCTGATATTGGAGTTTCCAAATTCACGTTCCAGTCTGTATTCCTGTCCCGAGGCTTCGAATTCGATATATCCGGCCATCGGCGAACCGTTCCACGGGGAATATTTTTTTCTCAGGTTTTTTCCTATGTCAGATGACTTTCCGGAGGTGCCGTAGAACATCATTTTTATGAAATTCATAACAGTAGTCTTGCCGGATTCATTGTTACCGCATATAATATTCAGGCCCGGCTTAAGTTTAAGTTTAAAATCACTCAGTCTGCCAAAGTTTTTTATATAAACAGTTCTTAGTTTCAAACGATTATACCTCCTTTCCGGAAAAAGAATATCGCTTACGTAAGTACATACAAATTTATTCTAACATATTTCGGCAATGATTGCAAGCAGATAAAAGCCCGTCAGGAGTGAAGGATGGAATATCCGCCTGCATAATCCGCCTGAAACAAATGAAAGCCCGGTGACTTTAATAAAATCACCGGGCTTTTATAATGAACTGAAATCAGAACAGGGCGTATCACATCTGCCCCCTGCTAAAAACAGGATCTGTGGTACTCGTTGTTTCGTTTATCCAAATTATTTGTTTGGTCCGAGCTTTGTGATCTTCTTTGAAAGATACTGTCTGATAGTTGCGAGGTCTGTAAGTGTTACCTTGCCGTCTCCGTCAACGTCAGCAGTTTTGATCTGGTCTGCTTTGAACTCCTTCTTGTCAACGAGATTTACAGCCATTGTAGAAAGGTCTGTTACGTCTACAAGACCGTCTCCGTTTACGTCACCGTATACAGTCTGGCTGTTTGCAGGAGATTCTGTTGTTTTCGGTTCAGTCTTTGTAGTTGTTACAGGAGTATCAGTCGTCTTAGGCACATCAGTAGTCTTCGGAGCGTCTGTAGTCTTTGGAGCATCAGTAGTTTTCGGAGCATCGGTCGTCTTCGGAGCATCAGTAGTCTTCGGAGCGTCAGTAGTCTTCGGAGCATCTGTAGTCTTAGGTGCATCTGTTACCTTTGGTTCCTGTTTCGGGATAGTACCGCCGTAATACTCAGCAACTGAAATACCGTTGCCGCCCTGACCCATTGGTCTCTGGTGGTCAAGACTTATGAACTTGCCGTTTTCATCCTGCCAGAGAGCCGGCTTTACAAGGTTGTATTTGTCTTCGTCCCATTTGCCGAAGTTGTCGTATACAAGTCCGCCTGTATCGCCTGAGTTTTCATTGAAGCACCAGAATGTGTGGTTGATATGGTGCTCAATCATGAGATCACGGAGACACTTCATCCACTTGGTGTTATCACCTGTAGGATCGTTTTCCTTGTCTATGAAACCGCCCCATTCGCCCATGAGGAGAGGAGCAGTGTTGTCTTCGATGATATAGAACCAGTTGTCGTGCCAGCAGTCCTTCATGAGTGATTCACTGTCAAAGTCCTTGTCGAACCATTTCTGTGCGTATACGAGCGGACCGTAGTCGTGAGGTGAGTAAACGAGCTGGCTCTGGTATTTTCCGAGGTCGATAGGGTGATCCTTTACGCCGCGGAAGTTACCGCCCCACCATGTGCCGTAGTATGGCTGAGCATCCGGATCGTCATAGTGAGCGTAGTCAACGGAAGGGCTTGACCAGTCAAATCCCTTTTCGAACTTAGGATATACTTCGATACCCTCTACCATGATAAGAAGGTTAGGGTTGATGTCAAGACAAGCCTTGGCACCGCGTTCAGCGGCTCTCTTCCAGTTGTTCTTGTCATCAGAGTCATCCCATTTTGCAAATTCGCCTTCATCTGCTTTTCCGTGAGGTTCGTTCTTAAGATCTATAGCGATAATAGTATCGTCATCTTTGTAGTAGTCAGTAAACCATTCGAGTGCTTCTATCCAGTCATCTTCAGAGAACTTGCTTGTGTACCATACAGGAATCTGGTGTCCTGCTGAAGCAGTTTCAGCGCTGTGGATGTCCATCATGATCTTGATTCCGTTTTCCTTGCACCACTGAACAGCCATGTTCCAGATGTCGAAGCTGTACTTTATTGCGCCTTCAGCAGCTTCACCGCTGACTGTGAGTTCCGGATTTGAGTAAGGATTAACTTTGATGATATCATCCGGTTTCTTTTCCTTCCATCCGAGGATGATCTCTGTTGACATAGGTACACGGAGAAGATTGAATCCGTGGTCAGCGATCTCGTTAAGACACTGGTGCATGTTTGCGGACCATACGCCGTCAAATACCTGGCTTCCTACGTTGTATCCGAACCAGTTGCATCCTGTGAGCCATACCTCGTTGTCGTTCATGTCGTAAAGGCGGTTGCCTTTGGCATGGATCCAGTCGTCATGACAGTCATCAGCAGCCTTTACAGAAACTGTATTTCCCGGTGCAGCTGTCTTATTAGGTGAAAAACTGCTTCCCAGAGTAGTTGTCATACCCAGGGCAAGAACCGCAGCAGTAATTCTTCTTATCGATTTCATTTCGTTTCCTCCCGTTTGATAAGTTGAGATAAGAATTTGTATGTACTTTAATAGTAACTTATATTGTAAAAAAAGTCAAGTTAAAAATAAGCGGAAATGAATGTTGAAACCGCTGATTAATGTATTTTCATCGCACTTTTAACCGTAAAATGTTCATTCTATTTCTGCCAGATAACGGAACGGATATTCGTCGCTGTAGCGGTTCCTGAATTGCAGCGGGGTCTTGCCTGTAAATTTCCTGAATGCAGCAGAAAAAGCACTCTGTGATGAAAATCCAAGTGAGGCGGTTATTTCAGAAATGATAAATACCACCACTCCAAACAGCAGAACGCCGTAACGGAAGCTATTGAGCAGACCGTTACGGCGTTTTGCTATACTGTAAGATTTTTGAGCCATCGTTCTTTCTTAAGCCAGAAGTGGAATACGACAACTTTTATAAGGTCGATGAGTTTTACACCAAGATAAAGCACAACAGGACCAAAATCGGTGCAGAATCCGATGATGAAAACAAGCGGGATCATGACAAAGATCGTTATGAGCGAATCGGCTACAGCGCCCATTTTTGTATCTCCGCCTGCTCTTGAAACCGCTGTCTGCGTGTTCATATAAACCCAGACCGGCATGAACAGAGACATCAGTATGACCATGCTTCTTGCAATGCTGATCGCGCTTTCACTCAGCTTTCCGTATACCACAGGGATCATGAGAGTGGTGGCGAATCCGAACAGTGTCATGAATATACCGAACAGAGCGGAGCCGGACAGGAGCCAGGTCTTTTCACGGCGGGCGCGTTCAAGTTCTCCTGCTCCGAGAGTTTTTCCGAGTACAACACCGGTTGCAGCGTAAATTCCTCCGAATGCAACAAAGAAGAGATTGGCAATTGAAAAGCTTGCAGCCATTCCTGAAACCACATCGGCACCGCCTTTTCCGTTATAGACTGCGGTGGTAACTGTTTCAGACATTACCCAGATCATTTCACAGAAAAGAACAAGGGATCCTTTCTTGAGCATTTTCCGGAACAGAGCGAAGTCGGCATGAAAGAATTCTGAAATTCGCACTGAAAATTCAGGTTTACGTCTGATGTAGATTATAACGAAAATAATAAATTCGAGCGAACGTGCGATAACTGTTGCAGTACCTGCACCACGGACACCGAGTTTCGGAAAGCCGAGGTTTCCGTAGATGAGAAGCCAGTTGAAGAGTGTGTTTGTGACAGTGGCCGCGATCGTTACCGCCAGTGGGATCTTTACTTTTCCCATGTCGCGCAGTGAACTGGCCGTGCATACTGAAAATGTCATAGGAATTCCGGTGAAGAACATTATGTTCATGTATTTTACTGCTTCATCAAGTATCAGGTCTGCTTCAGTGTTTCCAATGAGCATAAGTGACAGTACTTTTCGCGGAAAGACAATGCATACAAGGAAGAAAGGTATGAAGGCTGCGAATCCCATTATAAGCTTGAAGATGAAAGCCTGTTTCATTCCGTCTTTGTCCTTTGCACCGAAGTACTGCGTCATGAATATACCGCCTGCCATTGCAATGGCATTCAGATAGACCATGAACACAAACAGAACCTGTCCTGCGACATTTACTCCGGACATGGATATGTCTCCGAGACCGGAGACCATGAAATTGTCGATAAGTGATACAAGGTTCTGGATAAGCTGCTGTAGCATTATTGGTACGGCGATCTTAAGTGCGTTGCCGTAAAACACGCCAGAGCCGAATAATTTTCTTTTGTCTTCTTTCATTTTTGTTTCCTCTTTTTTGTAAAACGCTTTTTTGATATGAAAAGTGAATGCAGATATCTCAGTCACTATGCGGTAAAATCAGCGTTTTCCTGCTTTTAATGTATTTGTTATGGATCATGTAGCTATTTATATTAACACAGATTCAGGGTACTGTCAATAGAATTTTAAAAAATATGATTGACTATATCTAATTAATGGTTTATAATTAGTAATATAAACAATCAGATCGGTTCTGATAAATATAAAATTATAGAAATAATACAATAAATTATATCGGGGAAAATTATCAGAAAACAGTCGGTCTGAAAGAGGGGGAAAAGTTATGAAAGGAAAAAGTGCCTTGTTTTTAGCTGCAGTCCTGATAGGGATGACTGCAGTCTCAGGTAAAGAACCGCCGGGTTTTTCGGCAGTTCAGTCAGTTTCAGCATCATCAGGTGTAAACGCAGCAGTGCACACTCCTGAAGAAATAGCTGAATACTACAGAACTCATCAGTTTTCACTCAGCAAAAAGGATGAGTATGTTTCGGAACCGTCACTTGTCTCACCGTATTCGGCAGGCAAACTGAGTGACGAATCGGTTCAGAACGGACTTAATGCCCTTAATTTTGTAAGGTATACTGCCGGGCTTGATGAAGTTAAGATCAAAGAGGAATACTGCGCTCTTACTCAGGCGGCTTCTCTTGTAAATGCCATGAACCGCGGCATTTCGCATACTCCAGCCCGACCGTCCGGACTTCCTGATTCATTGTATGATGCCGGATGTCAGGGGGCGGGTTCATCCAATCTGGCTGACGGATACTTTAACATTGCAGACAGTATTATAACGGGTTACATGAGAGATAATTATTCTTCACTGATACCGAAAATGGGTCACCGCAGATGGTGCATTAATCCTTCGATGCAGTATACCGGATTCGGCAGAGTCGGAAGATACGGTGCAATGTATGCTTTCGACAATTCCTTCGGAAAAACGGATGTTACAGGTGTGTGCTGGCCTGCGCAGAATATGCCGGTCAATATATGTCATGATGATTATATCTGGACTTATTCAAGAGGACAGGCTATAAGCGGAAACGCCGTAAAGGTTACACTCACAAGGAAGAACGACTCAAAAACCTGGTCTTTGTATACGGGCTCATCTGACGGCGACTTTTATGTAAATAACGAGGGATACGGCCGCAAGGGATGCATTATTTTCCGTCCGAAAAATGTCTCCTACAGTGCGGGTGATATTTTTGAGGTAAATATCACCGGCGCGGATACTGAAATAAATTATACGGTTACATTTTTTGATCTGAATAACGTGCAGACAGCTCCTTCTGAAGAAGCCGTCAGAGGTGATATTGACGGCAACGGTGCTGTATCGACAAGTGATTTAATTATGCTCAAGAAATATATAATCTGCCGTGACAGTTCAGTTTCTGCTTCGGCAGCTGACTTAAACGGTGACGGAACAGTTGACGTCAGAGATTTTCTGACTATCAGAGCGGTTCTTATGAAATAGACAATACTGAAACTTGACATTTTAAGATAAGTCAGGTAAGATATAGATGTATTACTTAAACAGGAGATGGTCAAATGAACATATGGCACGATATCGATGAAGACAGAATCAAACCACGCGACTTTATTTCAGTAATTGAGATCTCAAAAGGCTGCAATCAGAAATATGAACTTGACAAGAAAACCGGTATGCTGATGCTTGACCGAATTCTTTTTACGGCAACACATTATCCGATGAACTACGGATTCATTCCGAGAACATTCGGCGATGACAAGGATCCGCTTGACGTACTTCTGCTCTGTTCGGAACGAATTGAACCTCTGACTCTTGTAAGAAGCTATCCTATCGGTGTTATGTATATGGAAGACGGCGGTATGGGCGATGAAAAGATCATAGCTATTCCGTTCGGAGATCCGACATATTCAGGATACAAGGATGTAAATGAGCTTCCGTCACATATTTTCGGGGAACTCAAACATTTCTTTTCTGTTTACAAGCAGCTCGAAAACCAGAAGATCACCGAAGTAAAGAACATAGGCGGACCTGAAGAGGCTGTGGCAGTTATAGAAAATGCTATGCATAATTACAAGGATAAGTTCTGCGGCGGAGTTTACTGATAATATCCGAGCTTAAGGGCAAACTGATTTATTCATATAAATTTTTTCATTTACTATAAAGCAACGGGACAGATAAAATTTAATCTGCCCCGTTGTTTTTATTTCTTACCTTTGAGTATTCCGAGAATGCCGCGTCTTAAAAGTGAACCGCCGGTTGAAATGAGCTGAGATTCGATCTTTGCCTTTCTTCTGTCGGCTTTCTTTTTGTCAGCTTCCTTTTTCTTTTCAGCTTCGCGTTCTGCTTTTTTCTGAGCGGCTTCAGCTGCTTTTTCCTGTTCTTTTCTCATCTTTTCCAGTTCAGCTTCAAGCGCTTCCTTTTCCTTGCGGAGGGCTTCGGCTTCAGCGGCAGCAGCGTTCTGCTTTTCGAGAACTTCATATGCACTTTCATTGTCAATGTAATTATCATACTTGCCTGCGACAGGTGATTCGGAAATGCAGCGCGAACGTGTGGTCTCGCTGCATGGTCCCATAAGACTTTCCGGGCAGATGATCGCTGTTTTCTGAACTACCTGAGGTGAACCGTCTTCATCAAGGAATGAAGTGAGTGCATGACCTGTGCCGAGTTCAAGAATAGCGTCTTCAGTTTTGAAGTCCGGGTTTGTACGGAATGACTGTGCAGCTGCCTTGACTGCCTTCTGTTCAGCAGGTGTGTATGCGCGCAGAGCGTGCTGAACACGGTTTGAAAGCTGTGCAAGTACCTGATCAGGGATGTCAGCAGGGGACTGTGTCACAAAGTAAATGCCGACACCCTTTGAACGGATGAGCTTTACAGTCTGTTCGATGGAATCAACCAGAGCTTTAGGTGTGTTCTTGAAGAGAATGTGAGCTTCATCGAAGAACATTACGATCTTCGGCTTTTCACCGTCGCCGGCTTCAGGAAGCACCTCAAACATCTCAGCCATCATCCAGAGAAGGAAGGTAGCGTAGATACGAGGTGAACGGATAACATCGACACAGTGAAGTATATTGATGATACCGCGTCCGTCGTTTGCGCACCTTATCCAGTCACGTATATCAAGAGCAGGTTCACCGAAGAAATCATTTCCGCCTTCGTTTTCAAGAGGGATTATCGCTCTTGTGATGGCACCGATACTCTGTGTTGCTATGTTGCCGTATGTTGTGGTATATTCAGTGCGGTGCTCGGAAACGTAGTTAAGAACGGCACGAAGATCCTTAAGGTCAATGATCTTCAGTCCCTTGTCATCAGCGATCCTGAAAACAGTCATGAGCACGCCGGTCTGAACATCTGAAAGTTCCATGAGCTGAGCGAGCAGGGAAGGACCGACGTCAGAAACAGTCGCACGAACCGGATGACCGCCTTTTGAGTAGATATCGTAGAATACAGTCGGATAGGAGCGGTAGCTGAAGTTATCCTTTATTCCGAATTTTTCAATTCTTTTCTGCATACCTTCATTGTCTGTACCCGGTTCAGCAAGACCTGATACGTCACCCTTGATGTCACACAGCAGAACAGGAACCCCGGCAGCTGAGAATGATTCAGCCATTACCTTCATAGTAATTGTTTTACCGGTACCGCTGGCTCCGGCTATGAGTCCGTGTCTGTTGCACTGGGAAAGATTCATGTAAACGCGTTCGCCTTTTTCTGAAAGTCCCATGTAAATATTATTGTTTTCAAACATATCTTTTTTCTCCCGTGAAATTTATTAAAGTGAAGACAGAAGGATCCTGCCTTCACTTGTTTTTTAATACAGGCTGAAAGCCTTTATTTTATCTTTGTTATACAGCCTTCGTCAACATTTACTGCTCCCGGACAGTTGGCTTTTTTGCCTTCAAACTTTGCATTTATGCTGCAGTTGTTTACGGTTACTTCGGAAATTGCCTGTATGATATCATCTCCGGCAGTGATGTTTATACTGCCGCCGGTAACGTAAACGACACCTTTGCCTGCGTCAGAATCATTGGTTGCCTTTAATGCGTCACGTGCACAGTTTATGGTTATCTGTCCGGCTTCTACGGCAACTTTGTCTTTTCCAACAAGTCCGTTGTTCTGAGAACTTACTTCGAGTGTACCGCCGGTAATTTTAAGAGTGTTTTTGCTCTGTACAGCATTTTTTACATTGCCGTTTATTCTTATAACACCGTCACCTTTGAGTGTGAGATCTTCCTTGCTGAAAATACATGCTTCTGAAGAACCACCGTCTGAAAGTGAATTATCTGATCCGGAACCGGATATGATCTTTACTTTGTCTGCAGTGTCCACTCTGATAGCAGGGCCGTTTGAATTACATATATTAACACCGTTAAGTTCAATATCCACCTTTGCATCCTTCGGAGCAGCGACTATGATACAGCCGTTGAGTGTACCGGAAACCTTATATGTTCCTTCCGCCTTTATGGTTACTTCAGAACCGTTTACGGAAACATTTGACGATGATGATTCTGCCGTATCACCTTTAAGTTCAATGACAGCATCGCCGCTTTCAGGTTCCGGCTCCGGTTCAGGTTCCGGTTCGGCAGGCTTTTCAGTGGCTGCTTCCTGTCCGGAGTTTTCGTTTCCTGAACTGCCGCTTTCAGATCCCTGTTCGTTTTTTGTTTCTGCAGCTGTTTCAGCAGTTCGGGTTTCAGAAACTGAGCCCACTGCCTCTGAAACGCTTGTGCTGGTTTCGGAAGTATTGGTTTCTGAAACGGCTGCTTCTGTTTCAGATACTGTTTCCGACACTGTTGTCACCGCGCCTGTTTCAGAAACTTCTGTCTGAGAAACATCAGTGACAGAAACGGAAGTCTCTGCCTGGGCAGTACCTTCTGATGTTTCTTCGCCTGCAGACCCGCAGGAAGCGAGAAGCGCAGCCGTACAAAATAATGCAGTAACGCAGAGTGGTTTTCTGTTTTTCATAATTGAACCGCCTTTATCATATATTTCTGTTTCAGTAATCCCCGTTTATTATGGTACTGTTATCTTATCATTAAACGCCGGAATCAGTCAGACGTTTACTATAATTATAATCGAAATACATGAAATTTGCAACATAAAAATACAGAAGCTGTTCATCCGTACGGAAAAACAGCTCCTGTAAAAGGTGATATAACATGTTTTTACTGTTGTCTGTATGTTGAAAGGAATTCACCGAGTTTGAATGATGCTTCCTCGAGCACTTCGATCCTCGGGAGATAAACGACTCTGAAGTGGTCAGGCTGTGCCCAGTTGAATCCGCTTCCGTGAATAATGAGTATGTGCTTTTCGCGAAGAAGATCAAGAGCAAACTGTTCGTCATTTGTGATATTGAACTTCTGTACATCTATTTTCGGGAAGATGTAGAAAGCAGCCTTCGGCTTTACAGCTGATATACCAGGAATATCGTTGAGTGCCTTGTAAATGAAATCACGCTGCTCATAAATACGTCCGCCCGGCTTGATGTAGTTTTCAACGCTCTGGTATCCGCCGAGGGAAGTCTGAACGATTGACTGAGCAGGAACGTTTGAGCAGAGTCTCATGTTGGAGAGCATGTTCAACCCCTGAATGTAGTCTGCAGCGATCTTCTTGTTGCCGCTGAGTACCATCCATCCGATTCTGTAACCGGCGATCATGTGTGACTTTGAAAGGCCGCTGAATGTTACGCAGAAAAGATCAGGTGCGAGAGAAGCAATGGAAACGTGTTTTTCGCCGTCCATGATAAGTCTGTCATATATTTCATCTGAGAAGATGATAAGCTGGTTTTCTCTTGCAAGTTCAACTATCTGTTCAAGGATTTCCTTTGGATAAAGAGCACCGGTAGGGTTGTTAGGGTTGATGATGACGATAGCCTTGGTTCTTGAAGAGATCTTGTTTTTCATGTCTTCGATGTCAGGGTACCAGTCTGACTGTTCATCGCAGATGTAGTGAACAGCCTTACCGCCTGCAAGAGTTACACATGCAGTCCAGAGAGGGTAGTCAGGAGAAGGAACGAGTACTTCATCGCCGTCGTCGAGAAGAGCCTGCATTGAAAGATTGATGAGTTCGCTTACGCCGTTGCCTGTGTAAATATCATCGATAGTAACACCGTCAATATTTTTGTTCTGATAGTACTGCATTACAGCTTTTCTGGCTGAAAAAAGTCCCTTTGAATCAGAATATCCTTCGCAGGAAGTAAGCTGTGTCTGCATGTCATATATAACTTCATCAGGAGCCTTGAAACCGAACGGAGCAGGGTTTCCGATATTGAGTTTGAGTACCTGAGTACCTGACTTCTCCATTTTTGCTGCTTCGTCAACGACAGGACCTCTTACGTCGTAAAGTACGTTTTCAAGCTTTGATGATTTACCGAATGTTTTCATTTTGGTTCCCCCTGTAGTTTTCTTTTCAGTCACGACGGGACTTTTGTCTGCCTTGTCTGAAATGTTGTTTCCTTTAAGCCATTCAGGATCAGTATCAAGAACCTCCGCAAGGAAGCTGATTATATTATCACGCGGAACTGTTTTACCGCTTACGTACTGGCTGATGTGACTTTTTCCAAGTTTGATTCCGCTTTTTTCCGCGGCCTTTAAAAGATCGATCTGTCTGAGAGAGCGTTCTTTCATTTTCTCTTTCAGACGTTCTGAAAAAAGATTATCACTCATAAAAATTACCTTTAATTAGAAAGTTCAATTTAAAACACCTGAAAGTTCAATTTCAGGTTCAATCTCTTGAATTCTATTATATCACCAGTTATAGAAAAGTTCAATAGTATTTTTGAAAAAATATAAAAATAATTTCTTGTTATTTCCGCTTTAAAGTGCTATAATAAAGTATGTGATTGCATAAACGCTTCCGGCGGTTATGCAGGATCAGGGTTATGGGGTGTATCCCCGCAAATTCCCCTTCCGGAAATCCGGCGAAGCCGGATTTCCGGTTTGATCAGTGTTTCCTTAAGTAATATTACAGGAGGACGGTGGAATAACAATGGATATATGCAGTATTATCGACTCTTTACAGTGTCTTGCCGATCTTCATCTTCATCTGGACGGTTCAGTTTCTGTTGCTTCGGCCCGCCGCCTTGCAGCGATTGAAAAAGTATCTCTGCCCGATGACGACGAAGTACTGAGAAATATGCTGATGGTTTCGGAAGACTGCGCCGATCTTAATGAATATCTCGAGCGCTTTTCGCTTCCGGTATCTCTTATGCAGTCGAAGGAAAGTCTCGGTACTGCGGCGTACGATCTGTGCATTACTCTTGCGGAACAGGGGCTTATGTATGCCGAGATCCGTTTTGCACCGCAGAAGCACTGTGAAAAAGGACTTACCCAGAAAGAAGCTGTTATGGCTGTGCTTGACGGTATCAGAAGATCCGGTTTCAGTGCAGGACTTATCCTCTGCTGTATGCGTGACGGAAAAGACAACAGTGTCGAAAATCTTGAAACAGTAAGACTTTCTTCGGAATTTCAGAATAAGGGTGTGTGTGCCTGTGATCTTGCTGGCGCGGAAGCTCTGTTTCCGAATGAAAACTATATCTGTGTTTTTGAGGAAGCCGGTCGCCTTGGCGTAAAACTTACAGTTCATTCCGGCGAAGCGCTCGGAGCAGAGAGTGTGCGTGTTGCTCTTGAAAACGGTGCAGACCGTATCGGCCACGGAGTACGCTCTGCAGAAGATGAAAATGTTGTCAGACTTCTGAAGGAAAAGGACATCCCGCTTGAGATATGTCCGACGAGTAACATCAACACCTGCGTGGTTCAGAATGTTTCTGAACTTCCCGTAAGAAAATTCATGGAACAGGGGATCAGAGTTACGATAAATACCGACAATATGAGCGTATCGTCCACTGACATAAAAAATGAACTGAAAAAAACAGTAAAAGCATTTGGATTTGGCGTGCCGGAACTTAAAACGCTGCTTGTAAATTCTGTAACAGCGTCATTTGCCGATGATACACTTAAAGAAAAATGCTTAAAGAAAATCGAAGATGATCTGAATAAGTATCTGTGATCATTTTTCCAATAATATATTACAGGGAGCGTTTTTAATGATAATCGATTCGCATGTTCACATTTTTCCGGATAAAATTGCTGAGAAGGCCGTTGCAGGAATAGGAAAATTCTACGACCTTCCGATGAGACACGACGGAAAGCTTGATACCGTTTTTGCTGAAGGCAGAAAAGCAGGAATAGACAAATTTGTCATCCTGTCTGTTGCTACTGTACCTGAACAGGTTGCAAGTATCAATAATTTTCTTGGTGAAAATGTAAGAAAGCACGGCGATAAACTCATCGGTTTCTGTGCTATGCATCCTGATTTTCAGGGAATAGAAGCAGAACTTGAAAGAGCACGTGAAATGGGACTTGTGGGTATTAAGCTTCATCCTGATTTCCAGCGGTTTGACATAGACGATGAAAAAGCCTTTGAGATATACAGAGCAGCTGAAGGTAAAATGCCGATCCTTTTCCATACCGGTGACTACCGCACAGGATGGTCTAAGCCTGAGAAGATGGCAAAGGTAATGGACCTTTTCCCGAACCTTGACGTTATCGCTTCACATTTCGGCGGATGGTCAGAGTGGGAGAGAACACCTGAAGCGTACAAAGGGAGAAAAGTCTATGTTGATACTTCAAGTTCGCTCTACAAGCTTACTCCTGAGGAAGTAAGAAACATGGTTGATGCTTTCGGTGCTGACCATATTCTGTTCGGTACTGATTTTCCTATGTGGAACATGAGTGACGAACTTGAACTTTTCTCGAAGCTTCCGCTTACAGCTGAGGAACGCGAGCTTATTCTCCACGAGAATATGGAAAATCTTCTTAGGAAGTACGGAAAGAATATCTGATACGGTACGGCTTTAAAACACAATAAAACAGCTCCTGCTAAACTTATTTTCATTTTAAGGAAACACTGATTAAACCGGAAATCCGGCTTCGCCGGATTTCCGAAGGTGGGATTTGCGGGGATTCGCCCCGGAGCCCCACGCTGAGTTATGAATAAATCAGCGTTTCCTTAAGTTTAGCAGGAGCTTTTCTGTTACCTGAGGGTCATTATTATTGTCTTACGTATTTAACAAACTGATATTCGGTTCCGTTCCGGTTCTTCAGCTCTGAGGCACTTTCTTTTTTCCAGCCGGAAAGTTTATCGAAATTGACAATGAAACTGTCAGCCTTTCCGTAAGCAGATACCTTTGTGATCAGTGCCGTATCACAGTATTTCAGAAGCTGTCTGTATACATTTGAACCGCCGATAACAAAAACATCATTCTGCGGTGTGTTTTCAAGAAGTGAGAACAGTTCAGCTAATGAATGTGCGTTCTCTGTACCTTCAAACGAGAAGCTTTCACTTCTGGTAAGAACTATGTTCCTTCTTCCGGGAAGAGGCTTTATTCGTAAAGAATCAAAAGTTTTACGTCCCATTACCACTGTTTTTCCTCTGGTGGCGGTTTTGAAAAACTCCATGTCTTCCGGAATATTAAAAAGCAGACCACCGTCGCGTCCGATTCCCCATTCTCTGTCGGCACATGCAATTATTATCATGATTTTTTAAGATCAGCGAGCAAAGCAGCAGCTGTTTTTCCAAGTGCAGGGTTCACAGCATACGGATCAAGCTCTGCGAGAGGCTTCAGAACGAATTCTCTGTTTGCCATATCGATATGCGGAATAGTCAGTGTTTCATCGTGCATTACCAGATCATCAAATAAAACAATATCTACATCAAGAGTTCTCGGGCCCCAGTGGATAAGTCTTTTTCTGTCAGCATTCTGTTCAGCCTGCGAAGTTACTTCATGAAGTTCGTGAGGAGAGTACATGGTCTCAAGACTTACACAGCAGTTTATGAAGCTGTCCTGCTCAGTGTTGCCGTATGGTTCAGTTTCGATAAATGAAGAAACTTTAATGTCACGGCAGTATTTGTTTTCTTTTAAAAACTGAATTGCACCATTAAGATATTTATCCCTGTCGCCCATGTTTGAACCGAGAGAAAGAAATACCTTATGCCATTTTCTTTCCACGGTCACACTGACATATTCAAGCGGAAGGAGAATAGGAGCCCACGGCTTCTTTACTTCAAGTACGATTTTTTTTATAAGACCATATTCGAGAAGTATGGCAGTTGCAAGCTTTTCAGCTGCTGTTTCTATAAGTTTGAAAGTGTTGTTCTCCATTATATTCTTGACGAGATGGCAGATCTCAGAATAATTCACTGATTCGTTTAAGTCATCTGTGGTTCCGGCTTTACGTGTGTCAAGATAAATGTCGGCAGAAATAAGAAATTTCTGTCCGAGAACATTTTCTTCCTTTAGAACGCCGTGGTTTGAGAATACTTCGAGATTTTTTATTTTAATTATATCCATAGTTTAAATTTTTCCCGTTATTTTTTCAGTCATTGTTATCGCACGTTTGTTTTCCTTAATATCATGTACGCGGACAAACAGGCAGTTTTTCTGTACTGCAATCACAGTTGTGACAAGAGTTCCTTCAATTCTCTGATCAGACGGGAGATCCAGTGCAAGACCGATCATCGACTTTCTTGATGTACCGAGAAGTACCGGAAGTCCGAGCCTGTCAAGTACTTCAAGATGATTTGTCAGTTCAAGATTCTGTTCAAAACTCTTTGCAAAACCGATTCCCGGGTCGGTAAGGATGTTCTTTCTGTCAACTCCGGCTTTTTCCGCAATTTTTATGCTTTCGGCAAGGTCGTTTACAACATCGTTTAAAAAGTCGCCGTATTCAGGGACTTTTCTGTTATGCATAAGACAGACCTGAACTCCGTATTTTGCAGCAACAGCGGCCATTTCACCGTTATCATATCTGAATCCCCAGATGTCGTTTATCAGATGAGCACCTGATTTAACAGCTGCTTCTGCGGTCTGATAATGGTAAGTATCAACGGAGACAGGAACATCAAAGTTAGCCCTTATCTTTTCAATTACAGGACAGACCCTTTCCGTTTCTTCTTCCGGTGTAATGTGGACATAACCCGGTCTTGTGGATTCACCGCCTACGTCGATAATGTCCGCACCTTCTGCTATCATCTGTTCAGTGTGCTTAAGGGCAGAATCAACCGTGTTGAATTTTCCTCCGTCCGAGAAAGAATCAGGTGTCATGTTAAGTATGCCCATTATGTAGGTGTGTCCTTCAAAGTTTTTGTTTCCGATGATCATAGTGTATGCACTTCCTTGTAGTATTTGCTGTTCCGGGATCAGCAGAACCGGTTCTGCTTTCCGGATATATGTCAGTTTACGTGATAATGATCTTCTGAGGGTACATTATCAGTAAAACAGCGTTTCATTTTTTTTATCTGCTGTCCAGTTGCATTCCTCATGAGCAGGACAGTTAAAGCATGTTCGCGAAAGTTTGTCTGCCATACACAGAAGCCGTTCAAGAGGAGATGCCTTTTCAGGATAACCGTCGTGACCGTGCGTGCGTATAGCATCAGTTATTTCTTTTATCTCATCATCAGAATAACCGCATTCAAGCAGAATGGCTTCCGCTTTTTCCGCACCGGCTTCGTTGTGTGACCGGCCGGTTTCATATTCCTCGGCACGGCCTATATCATGAAGAAGTGAAGCAGCGTAGATGAGATCTTTCGGTATTCCGCTTTGTTCTTCCAGTGAAATAATATATGCAATTCTGGCCACAGCAATAAGATGCTCCATTCCGTGACGGCAGAAAAACCTGTTCCTTTCGCAGCTTTCAATGTTTTTTATAAGAGTTATATAGGATCTGTTCTTTAAGATCCTCTGGTACTTAAGGTTCATTTGTCTTTTGCTCCGTTTACGCAGTCTTTTACTTTTTTCAGGAATGACAGTGACCCGAAGGCAATAACGATGTCACAGTTATCTTCAAAGCATTTTGTGACTGCTTCCTCAACTGATGAAACTGCTTTAACATTGCTGTTGTAAGGCTTTACGGCTTCAGCAAGTTTTTCAGCATCAAGACTGCGTTTTCCTTCCGTGCTTACAGTATAGATCATGTCTGCACGTTTGGTAGTGTATCTTGCGATTTCGGAATAATCCTTGTCTTTGAATGTTCCCATTATATAGGTTATATGTCTTTCGGTAAAACAGATGTCGATGGTTTCCCTGAGCCTTTTGGCAGCGGAGACATTATGTGCCCCGTCAATGATGAACATAGGCGAGGAACCTCTTATCACTTCAAATCTGCCAGGCCATATGGCATCTTCAAGACCCTCGCGGATATTGTTTTCAGTGATGACGTATCCCTTGTCGTTAAGAATGCGGCATGCATCTACTGCCAGAGCTGCGTTTTCAGTCTGAAATTTGCCGAGAAGATGTATTTTAAGATCTTTAAGATCCTGATAGGTGAATGTCTGAGTTACTCCGGAAAAGCTGTAGTCTGAAATATTATAGATCATTGTGACAGTGAGGTCAGCATTCTGCTTTCTGCATATATCCGTCAGAACAGCTGTTACTGCCTGATTCTGCATCAGTGTCAGTACGCTTCCGCCATGTTTTATAATGCCGCCTTTTTCAGCAGCAATTTCTTCGATAGTGTTTCCGAGAAATTTTGTATGTTCAAGACTGATGGATGTGATTATCGAAAGCTCACTGCTGCTTATTACGTTTGTTGCGTCATTGCGTCCGCCCATTCCGGCTTCAAGGAGTATCAGATCGCAGTCGTGTCCGGCAAAAAAACAGAAAGCGGCTGCAGTCTCAAGTTCAAAAACAGTAGGGTGAGGAAATCCTTCTGATACTATTTCCTCCGCTGCATTTTTTACTTTTGTTACAGCTTCGGCGTATTCCTTTTCTGAGATGTTTCTGCCGCAGTACTGTATCTTTTCCAGATAATCCATAACGGCAGGGGAAATGTAACGCCCGGTTTTATAGCCGGCTTTTCTGAGAATGCTTTCAAGAAAAGCTCCCGCCGAACCTTTTCCGTTTGTGCCGGCAATGTGTATTATGTTAAGAGTGTCCTGAGGATCGGACAGTTTGTGACACAGTCTTTTTATACTGTCAAGTCCCGGGATTATTCCATATTGTTCGGCTGAAGATAGGTAATCAACTGTTTCTTTAAAATTCATTTTTCTCTTCTCCTGTAATATTCAGCATGTAATGATCAGGAAAACGCTGATACGTTAGTTCATACACAATAATTATACAATACATCCTGAAAGTATGTCAACACAAAAATAAAACCCGGCCTTTTTCAGACCGGGTATGTATTTTTATCAGTTTGCTGCAGCTTCAGGTTCGGTTTCCTTCTTTGCTTTCTTTTCGTGATCTTCCTTTGTGTATTCTTCAATGCAGGAAAGAATAAATGCAACTGCAAAGTAGATAACGAAGATTATGGCGTCAGCAATAACAATCGGCATTACAGCATCTGTAAGTGCTCTTGTAGCTGAATTGCTGTTTGATGAATTTGCAGGAACGAGAATGTTGTATGCCTTTGAAAATACAACAGTTCTGTAGAAGTCGTCGGTTGTTCTGTTTACAAGATCGATGAGTTCCTTGATCTGTTTGTCAAGCTTTTCGAGATCGTCTTCAACCTTAGCTTTCTTAGTTGCTGAATTAACAGCTGTTGATGAATTAAGACGTTCGATCCTCTTGTTGTAAAGGTTGATCTTCTGAATTGTTTCTGAAAGATCTGACTGGATCTGTTCCTTCTTCCTGAAGAGATTGTCGTACTCTTCAGAAGCCTGTGTAGCAGTCATGTTTCTCTTTTCGTCAGTATCTGAACCGTAGATCATTACAGTGTTCTTCTGATAGCCTGCTATTGAGGCATTGATCGTTGCAAGAGAATCAGAGTAAACGGCCTTCTGTCTTTCGAGAAGTTCTACCTGATAAGTGTAGTTTGTAAGGAGTGTGTCCTTATCTTTGGTGATAGTGTTTATTGTAACGTAGGATGAAATTCTTTCAAGATCGATAGTTCTTAATGTGCTGATAGTTTCCGAAAGATCAGGGAATGTATAACCTGTGTCAGATGAACGGAAACGGTTTGAATTTGTTGATGAACCGTTCTGGATCTCTGTTTTTTCAACCTGACTTACATATGTTGAGATCTTGGTGAGTGCGTCATCGAATACATCAATTGCTTCTGCGTAGTCATAATCCTTGTAGTCAAGAGCTGCAAGTGAGCTTCCGAGTGACTTGTTGTAACCGTATGCTTCCATGAAGTATTCACTGTAGCATTCAAGCATGGTATTAAGAACTGAAGCAGCCTCAGTATCTGTAAGTCCTGTCGGAGCGTAGTCAAAGTATACTTTATAGGTTGAAGGATATGTATTGGTTTTGAGAAGCTCTGTGATAGCGTTCATTGAGTTGCCTGTTCCGGCATCAAAGATGTTTTTGTAAGCTGTGAGTCTTTCGACTTCCTCTTCCGGTCTTATAGCTTCGAATGAGATGTTTTTTCTTATATCTTCAAGCTTGTCAGAAGGAATTCCGAGTTCGTCAAGGGCACTTTCGATTATCTGAGGGCTTTTCAGGGTGTTTATATCGAATGTATTTCCTTTAGGGTCGAGACCGTTTTCTATTCCGCTGAATGTGAAGCTGACAAGTGAAACTGTTTTCTTGTAGCTGTCGCGTTTTACAAGTGCGGTACCTACCAGAGCAAGAACTGAAGCAATGATAGTGATCGCAAGCCATAATGCAAAAAATCTTCTTAGATTTCTCAGTATTCCAACTATTGATATACTGATCTGTTCGTCCTCATGTTCCTCTCTGGCGTTGGTGAGAGTGACGTTGAGGTACTTTTCATTTTCGTTCATTTTTTCTCCTCAATAAAAACATTCTTATTATTCTGTGTTCAGACAGAACACTTATAATTATACCACAAATGATTATTCTTGTAAAGTACAAATAATGAAGATATTTTTTTACCGTTCTCAGTTAAAAAATCTGTTTTTATTATTGCTTAATTTAAAAAAATAGTTTATAATATAATGTGCACATGCTCGGAAAGGAGTGGTACTGTGGATGTTCAGCCGGGCGATATTCTTGTAATGAAAAAACCGCATCCGTGCGGAAAATACGAATTCTTTGTTATCAGATCCGGAGCGGATTTCAGGCTTCGGTGCCTTGGATGTTCACGGGAATTCATGGTACCGCGAAGCAAAATAGAAAGCAGAATAAAACGCGTTATCAGGGAAAATGCTGAAAATCAGAACTTATAAAGGAATAATTATTAATGTTTGAAAAGCTAAAATATACTTCACAGAGATTTGATGAAATAAATCAGAAATTATCAGACCCGACGGTTATAAGCAATACCGAACTTTATACATCGCTTATGAAAGAGTACAAGACTCTTACACCGGTTGTTGAGAAATATCATGAGTACCTTAACGCTAAGAAGAATTTTGAAGAGGCAAAGGAACTGCTCGATGCAGGCGGACTTGATGCCGAGATGAAGGAAATGGCTCAGACCGAGTTTGAGGAACAGAAGGAAAACATTGAACGTTTTACTGATGAACTCAGAATTCTTCTTCTTCCGAAAGATCCTAACGATGAAAAGAATGTTATCATAGAAATAAGAGGCGGTGCCGGCGGTGAGGAAGCAGCTCTGTTTGCAAATTCGCTCTACAGAATGTACACCATGTACGCTGAATCACGCGGATGGAAACAGGAAGTTCTGAATTCAAATGAAACTGAGCTCGGCGGTTTCAAGGAAATTAGTTTTTCCATTGAAGGTGAGGGAGCATATTCACGTTTCAAGTACGAAAGCGGTGTGCACCGTGTTCAGCGTGTTCCGGAAACTGAATCGCAGGGAAGGATACATACTTCAACGGTTACGGTCGCAGTACTTGTTGAGGCGGATGAAGTTGAACTTGAGATAAATCCGACAGAACTTAAAATAGATGTTTTCCGTGCCAGCGGTGCCGGCGGTCAGCATATCAACAAAACTGAGTCGGCAGTCCGCATAACACATCTTCCGACCGGGACGGTGGTTGAGTGTCAGGACGAACGAAGCCAGTTCAAAAACAGGGAACGTGCCATGAAGATCCTGCGTTCAAGACTTTATGAGGCTCTTCAGCAGGAACAGGCTGACAAGATAGCATCTGAAAGAAGAATGCAGGTAGGTACCGGCGACAGATCAGAGAGGATAAGAACGTACAATTTTCCTCAGGGGCGTATAACTGATCATCGTATCGGACTTACCTTATATAAAATAGAAGATGTGCTTAACGGTCATCTTGATGAAGTGATCGACGCTCTTGCTACTGCAGATCAGGCAGCAAAGCTTGCATCACAGAACGAACAGTGATTTAAGGGATTATACTTTTTATCAAGAAGGAGTTTAGGATCCGGATTAACCTGCGGGAACGGATAGTGTAAGTATGAAAGATATTATTTGTCTAACTGACAGTGACAGTGACCTTGAAAAAGCTGCCTCACTTCTTAAAAACGGAAACGTTGTTGCTCTTCCGACTGAAACTGTATACGGACTTGCTGCTGATGCAACTAACCGTGATGCAGTGGCAATGGTTTTTGCAGCTAAGGGACGACCAGCTGACAATCCTCTTATCATTCACGTTACAACTCTTGAAATGATGGAGCAGTATGCTGAAGATATTCCAAGATCAGCATACAGACTCGCAGAAAAATTCTGGCCGGGTCCTCTGACCATGATCCTTCCGAAAAAGAGTATTGTTCCTGAGATCGTAACCGGAGGACTTGACACAGTTGCGGTCAGAATGCCTTCTCATCCGGTAATGAGAAAGGTAATTGACCTTGTAGGCAGACCTCTCGCTGCTCCTTCAGCAAATCTTTCCGGCTCACCGAGCCCTACCACGCTTAAGCACGTAAAGGCTGACATGAACGGCAGGATCGCTGCTGTTGTTGACGGCGGTGAATGTTCAGTAGGTGTTGAGTCTACAGTAATCTCTTTTGACGGATATGATTCAGTACGTATTCTCAGACCGGGATTTATCACTGCTGATGACCTCAGAAAAGTAGTTGATGAGGTAATAATAGATGAAAACATTCTTTCAGACGTAGTTCCTGAGGTCAAGGAAGTACGTTCTCCGGGGATGAAATACAAGCACTATTCACCGGCAGCAAGAGTTGTTCTTGTCTGTGCGGATATCGAAGGCTTCAGAAAATATGTTGCTTCCCGAAAGGAAGCAGGAATGTGCTGTCTTATTTATGATCAGGACGCTCAGAATTTTCCGTTTAACTACATGACCTACGGATCAGATTCTGAAGAACAGGCTAAACAGATCTTTTCCAGACTGCGCGAAGCTGACGAGAAGGGCGTAAAGATCCTTTATGTCAGAGCGCCCAGAAAGGACGGAGTAGGTCTTGCTGTATACAACAGGCTTATAAGAGCTGCGGGATATGAGGTGGTGGAATCGTGAATCATTTGGAAGGCGTAATGGTCGTTGGACTGACCGGACAGACCGGTTCCGGAAAGACTACTGCCTGCAGAAAGTTTATGGAAAACGGATTTGCAGTCATCAACGCTGATGAGATCGCAAGAAACATAATGAGGCCGGATTCTGTCTGTCTGCGTGAAGTTACTGATTTCTTCGGAACGGAAATACTTAATGAGGACAAGTCGCTTAACAGACAGGGACTTGCGGACATTGTCTTTAATAATCCTAAAAAGCTTGAACAGCTCAACAGTATTATGTATCCTCACATCACTTCCGAGATACTTTCGCTTATCAGAGTCAATTCTTCGGAAGGAAAAAAGCTTATACTGCTTGACGCTCCGACTCTTTTCGAGAGCAGAGCTGATGATTTCTGCGAGATAATCATTTCGGTAATTGCTGATGAGGCAACACGTCTTCAGAGAATAATCGAAAGGGATCATCTTACTGCGGAACAGGCTCAGGCGAGAATGAGCGCTCAGCATAACGAAAAGTTCTTTGTGGACAATTCTGATTTTATTATAAGAAACAATGACGGTATGTCCGGACTCGAAGAAATAGTAAACGAAATGTCAGATAAAATAAAGTGTTATTATTCAAATAAATTTAAAGATCTGGAGTGAGTTTGATGAGTAAGGAAAAATCACCTGAAAAAGAGCTGAAAGAAAAGCTTTTCTATAATAAGAAAAATGTTTATCAGCTTATTGATGACGAAGAAGTAAAGAAGATAACCGCTTTTTCAGAGAATTACAAGAAGTTTCTTAACAATGCCAAGACTGAGCGTGAGGCTGTTAAATTTGCTCTTTCAGCAGCAATGGAAAGAGGTTTTACCGAATATCAGCCAGGATCGGAACTTAAACCGGGCGACAGGATCTTTGTCAATAACAGAGGGAAGGCTGTTATACTTGCTGTTATTGGTCATGACCCGGTTAAGAACGGTGTAAGGATCAATGCAGCGCATATCGATTCTCCGCGTCTTGACTTAAAGCAGTGTCCGGTCTATGAAGACTCTGAAATGGCTCTTTTAAAGACTCATTATTACGGCGGTATCAAAAAATATCAGTGGACAGCTATTCCTCTTGCGCTTCACGGTGTTGCAGTACTCAGCGACGGAACACAGGCTGACATCAACATCGGCGAGAGTGAATCAGACCCTGTTTTTGTCATCAGTGACCTTCTTCCTCATCTGGCATCAGAGCAGATGAAGAAAAACGGTTCTTCAGTAATAGAAGGCGAGAATCTCAACATTATAATCGGGTCACGTCCGTTTAAGTCAGACAAGGAAAGCGAACTTGTTAAACTTAATATTCTGAATATTCTTTTCGAGAAGTACGGCATAAAGGAAGAAGATTTCCTTTCAGCTGAACTTGAAGCTGTACCGGCTTTTAAAGCACAGGATATCGGGTTTGACAGAAGCATGATAGGAGCCTACGGTCATGATGACAGAGTATGTGCATATCCTGCACTTATGGCTGCTCTCAATACCGAAAAGACGCCTTCGAAGACGATCATTACCGTTCTTACTGATAAAGAAGAGATAGGAAGTGACGGAAATACAGGTCTTAACTCTTCATACCTCAGATATTTTATTGAAGATCTCGCAGCTGATTTCGGAGAAAGAGCTACAACAGTCCTTTCAAAGTCAGAATGCCTTTCTGCAGACGTAAACTCTGCGTTTGATCCTACTTACCCGAGCGTAATGGAAAAGAATAATGCTTCCTACATCAATTATGGTGTAGTTGTTACCAAATATACCGGTTCACGCGGCAAGTACGGAACATCTGATGCTTCTGCCGAGTTTACAGGACGCATCCGTGCTCTTATGAACAAGAACGGCGTTATCTGGCAGACAGGTGAGCTTGGTAAGGTTGACGCAGGCGGCGGCGGTACTGTTGCAATGTACATCGCAGCAATGAATGTCGATGTTATAGATGTAGGCGTACCGGTACTTTCAATGCATGCTCCGTATGAAGTTATAGCAAAGGCAGACCTCTACATGGCCTATAAGGCTTTCAGATCGTTTATTGACGACTGATCTTCGGTACAATTGTACCGGGGAGATGTCTCCGTATCAGATATATTGAATTACAGCGAAAGCACTGTGTAATGCGGTGCTTTCGCTTTTTTACTGTTATTTTAAGAAAACGCTGATTTATTCATGATCAGTGTCTGTCTCGGGGTGGCGGAGTGCGGTCTGTCCGTTTTGATCATAGTATCCTTAACTGGTTAAATCAGAAATAAGGAAAAATTTAAAAAATATTATGGTACTACTTGACATGACATTTAAAATGATGTATAATATAGGAAAGATGTTAATTACCAGTAAGGAGAATGAATTTTATTATGAGAAATTACATTGAAAAAGATGGAAAAAAGACAACATTTATTATTGAGTCTGATGACGGAGCTGTTCTTGACACAGTTGCCCTCGGAATGCTTGAAAACAACAATATTGCCGGCATGCTTCCGTTTACTGTTATGCATGTCGATGATGTAACAACAGTCCGATATGATGTGACACCGTATGTTACACTTGCTGAAATGCTTGAAAGGAATGTTTCAAGGAAAGAGATCATTTCAGTTATCAGTACAGTTCTTGAGGCTTCTGCTATGTGCGTGGATTACATGATGGATGCTGATTCGATAATTCTTGATCCGGACAGGATGTTCTATGATGAAGAAAAATCAGAGCTTCATCTTTGTGTCATGCCTTTTATCACTGATGATGACAGGACATTGCCGGTAAAAGCATTTCTTAAGGATTTTATCTGCCGTGTAAAGTTTGACAGTTCAGAAAACTGTGACTACATCGGAAAGATACTCGGTATACTTAATAGCGGAGAAGATCCTGATTATGATGTGATCAGAAATCTGATCAGTGAACCTGAAAGCAGATCTGTACAAACACCGGAAAATCCGGAAACACTTTCAGCATCTTCTGAGATCATTTCAGAAAATGAAAATATTATCTGTGAAGCTCGACCGGAACCGGAAAGGAATACAGTTTCAGAACCGGTTTCAATGCTTGACAGTTTTGCTGATGATGTTGATGAAACCGAAGATGAGAGCAGCATTAAGGGATTTTTATCAGGAATTCTCGGAAGAAAGGCCAAGGGCGAAAAGGCGGCGAAAAAGCAGGATACATTTTCAGATGACGATGCGTTGATGGCAGGTTTCAGTGACGGAAAAGACGGTTATTTTATCAGAGAAAAAGATGCCAGGGGAACTGTCATACTTAAGAACAGGGAAGAAAACAGAATACCGGTTCTTGTCAGAACAGCAAACGACGAAAAGATAGAGATCAGAGGAAAGCGTTTTCGTATTGGTTCTGACAGCAGGTCTGTTGACTACTGTATCTCAGACAACTGTGCTGTCAGCAGAATGCATGCTGACATAATAAACAAAAAGGGCGTTTTATATATTGTTGATCACAACTCCACAAACCATACTTATCTTGATGATCAGCTTCTTAAGGGCAGGAAGGAATACAGACTGAAAAATGACAGCCGTATAACACTTGCGGATGAAGAATTCAGAGTATGTATCTGATCAGTGTTATAAAATAATAAGATCCGATATGCAGATCCGTTCAGAAACGGGTCTGCTGTTTTTGTCTATTTTTTTACGGTCAAAAATTAAAGTATTAAATGGATATAATATGCTGGATTTTTCATTTAATTTGTGCTATAATCTATTGTATTAATATTTATGACCGTTATTTAGGGAAACACTGATTTATTCATAAATCAGTGTGGGGGATTCGGGGCGAAGCCCCGCAAATCCCACCTCCGGAAATCCGGCGAAGCCGGATTTCCGGTTTAATCAGTGTTTCCTTAGGGATACACTTATGTTTCATTAAGTATGATATATGCGGGGATGATAAAAATGGGAAATAATAAGACTAAACTGAAACGTTTTGCGGCAGTGTGCGTTTCTGCGGTTACTTCGCTTGCTGTATTATGTATGCCTTCCTTCGGGATATGCGACAGTATTTCGTCAGTATATTCCGAAGCGGAATCAAGGCTTGTAGATGAAGAAATGTTAGCAGTAGATCCTACAGGCAGAGGAGAAGGATATCTTGCTGTTCTTTATGACAGTACCAATGGTCTGCCGACAGGTGAGGCAAATGCAGTTATCCAGTCATCTGACGGATTTCTGTGGATAGGATGCTACAGCGGACTGATAAGATATGACGGCTGTAATTTTGAACGAATAAAAGCTTCAACGGGAATTACAAGTGTTGTCAGCCTTTTTGAAGATTCGTCCGGACGTCTGTGGGTCGGTACAAACGACAGTGGCGCAGCTGTTATGGAAAACGGAGAGTTCCGTCTTTACCGTCACCAGGAAGGACTTAAGTCCCTTTCTGTACGTTCCATAGCAGAAGATGCATACGGAAATGTATGGCTGGGTACGACCAAAGGACTTGCTTATGTTGATTCTGAAGGAACTCTCCATAATTTTGACTGTAAAGAACTTAACGGGGAATATATCCGGAGAATAAGAAACTGTGAGGGCGGAGCAATATGCGGTGTGACGATGAGCGGTTCTGTCTTCACAATAAGCGGCACACAGCTTAGCGGTTATTATGATTCATCTGATCTTGGTATTGATGATGTTCATGCCATTCTTCCGGACAGCAGTAATCCGGGTTATTTTTATCTTGGAAACAAGGGTTCAGTTCTCTACTACGGTAAACTTCAGAAGAATTTCAAGGCTGAAAAGATGATCGTGATAAAACCTCTGGAGTACGTGAACTATATTGACAGGATCGGTGACATGATCTGGATATGTTCTGACTCCGGCATTGGATATCTTTATGGTGGCAGATTCGTTCCGATCGGTAATATTCCGATGACCACATCGGTGGAAAGCATGGCTGTCGACTATCAGAAGAACATATGGTTTGCTTCATCAAAGCAGGGCGTTATGAAGATAGTTCCGAATCAGTTCCTCGATTTGTTTGAAAAGTACGGCATTTCTGATCAGGTAGTCGAATCGACCTGCCTTTTTGATGATAAGTTATGGATCGCAGCAAAAACCGAAGGACTTAAGGTGATTTCAGAAGAAGGACAGGCAGAAAGTATTCCTGTCACTTCCTCAGTAAATGCATCAGGCGGTACATTCCGTGACAGTGACCTTCTGACGCTGCTTAAGGACAAGCGTATACGTTCGATATACAGGGATTCATCGGACAGACTCTGGTTTTCAACTTTCAGTTATCTCGGACTTCTCTGCTATGATCACGGAAAGGTGACAAGATACACCACGGATGACGGCATGCCTTCTGAAAGAATAAGGACAGTTTGTGAGTGTCAGGACGGGTCAGTTATGGCTGTATGTACCGGTGGACTTGTTGTCATTCGTGACGGTAAGATAGAAAAGACCTTCGGTAAGGATGACGGTATAGACAATACTGAGATACTTACGGCAGTCCAGGCTGACAACGGAGATATCATCGTTGGTACGGACGGCGGCGGTATTTATATTATCGGTGAAAACAATGAAATAAAGCATCTGAATGTTGAGGCAGGAGATATTTCCTCTGACGTTGTCATGAGGATCAAGAAGGATCTGAAAAGAGATATTTACTGGATCATTACAAGTAACTCTCTTAGCTGTATGGATGCTGACTATAAAGTCAGAACTATAACCAATTTTCCTTATCCTAATAATTTCGATGTATTTCAGAACAGTTCTGATGAGATGTGGATCCTCAGTTCGAACGGCATTTATGTTGCCGGTACTGAGGATGTGCTGAAGGATGGAGAAATACCGTATTTATATTACGGAAGGGACAACGGACTTTCGTGTCCGGCCACATCCAACTCCTACAGTTATCTTTCACCTGAAGGTGATCTTTATATTTCCGGTACAACAGGTGTTACGAAAGTTAACATAGAAAAGCCGTTTGAAAGCGTAAGTGACATTAAAGTGGCAGTTCCTTACATTGAAGTTGACGGAACATATATCTTTCCTGATGAACGCGGCAATTATGTGATTCCTTCGTCTTCGGTAAAACTAACCATTTACAGTTATGTTTACAATTATTCACTTATGAACCCTGACGTGACCTATTATCTGAAAGGTTTCGAACATAATCCTACTACTGTCAAAAGAAGTGAGCTTACTCCGGCTTCATATACTAATCTCCGCGGCGGTGACTATACTTTTGTCATGACAATTGACGATCCTCAGGGCGGCAGCAGCAAGGAAACGGTTATAAATATCATCAAGGTAAAGAAATGGTATGAAAAAATAATAGTTCATATTATCGGCCTGATCCTGATTGCCGGTTTGTTAGCTTTTCTTCTGAAAACGTATATTTCATACCGCACCAGAAAATATGAGGAAAAGGCAAAACAGCAGAAAGAACTCATTCGTGAGATCGTTTTGTCTTTTGCAAAGGTCATAGATATGAAGGACAGCTACACCAACGGTCATTCAACACGAGTGGCTGAGTATACTGCAATGCTTGCGAAAGAACTCGGCTGTGATGAAGATACCATCGAAAAGTATTACAATATTGCACTTCTTCATGACATAGGCAAGATCGGCATACCGCCTGAGGTACTTAACAAGCCGGGCAAGCTTTCTGATACGGAATTCAATATAATAAAATCTCATTCAGCACTTGGCTATGAAGCCCTGAAGAATATCAGCATTATGCCTGAACTCGCTGTCGGTGCCGGTATGCATCATGAGCGTCCGGACGGAAAAGGCTATCCTAAGGGCCTTAAGGAGGATAAAATATCACGCGTAGCTCAGATCATTGCAGTTGCCGATACTTTTGACGCTATGTATTCTGACAGACCTTACCGTAAGCGTATGAATTTTGACAAGGCAGTTTCGATAATGAAGGAGGTAAGCGGTACTCAGCTGACGTCTGATGTTGTTGATGCATTCCTCAGGCTTGTTGAAAAAGGTGAGTTCCGTGATGAAAACGACACAGGCGGAGGTACGATGGAGGACATTGACAACATCCACCGAAGACAGTCATAGGAACATACTCATAAGTCATAATGAAGTTTTGAAAATCCATCATTTATGGCCTTAAATGATGAGAAACAGTGCTTGCAGAACAGTATCTGTAAAAAAATTAGTGATAAAAGAGAAAAAACCACCTAAAAAGCTTGATTTTTTAGGTGGTTTTTAGTATAATATAGTTATCAGTATGAAACAGTCTGATTTTCGACGGTTTATATTGATACAAGGGATGAATTGGGAGGGATATTATGTCTGATAATCCGTCAAAACCAGAGAAAAAACAGAAACAAAAGCACGAGGGAAAGATGAAAAACAGATTTTTCCTTCAGTGTATATTCCCTGCTGCTATTGTTATGGGTATGGTCTGCCTTATCAGCGTACTGCTTTCGCACAGAATGTCTTCTCAGAATATGATGAGTGCCATGACCGGACAGCAGAATTCCAAGCTGAATATACTCAGTGAAAACGTGAATACTGCATTAAACAGAAATCAGATCGGTTTCATGTCATCTGAAATCCTTGGTCAGATTGAAAACAGTCCGAACAATGAACTGTTTATCAATTCGACCAATGAAATAGCTAACAGAATGGCTTCGCTCAGTTCTGTACTGTCAAAGGTTCAGATAGCTGTATTTGATAAAAATATGGTCATAGGTTCACGGGGCTACAGTGCTGAATTCACCGGCAACGAATACTGGTACGATGCAGATAAGCTTAAGCAGTGCCAGCACTATATGGTAGGTAACTCTGCTCCGGGTCAGGATGAATCTCTTTTTACTTTTGTTTATCCGGTAGTTAACCGTTCCGGAAAATGCGTTGCAGCTTTTACTTTCGGCTCAAATGACCAGGCTCTTACATCTATGATCGGAATGCAGACAAACATAAGTCAGCAGCTCTGGTTTATCACTGATAATGATAACAGGATGTTTTACAGAAACGGAATGAATTCTGACGCCGATGTGATCTGTAAACTTGCCGCTGATTATGACAGTGACAAGTCGAATATAACTGTCAATGGTGCTTCGTATATAATGAAAACAGCGATTATCCCTGAACTTGACGGTTATAAAATCTTCTATGTAGTTCCTATGAGACCACTTCTTGAACAGTCAAGGCCTACGATGATCATGCTTATCATCATTTCAGTCATCAGTATCTGCGTAATTGTCGGATTTGTTATGAGCTTTTCTGACAGAATAGTTAAGGAAATCAATGATGTCAGAAAAAGCGTCAAGGGAATTTCTGAAAATAACTTTGAAAATCCTATTGAAGTCAAGACAAACGATGAAATGGGTAAGCTAGTTAATGAGTTCAACGGGGTAGTGGAAAAACTCAAATATCAGGCTGAACATGACAGCAAGACCAATTTCTATAACAGTGAGGCGTTCGCTCAGAGGTCTCATGAATATATTGACGCTGATCCTGCGAGATCCTATGCTATTGTGCGTGTGGACGTTGACAATTTCAGCTTTATAAACGATATTTTTGACTGGGAGATCGGTGACCTTATTCTTCTTGATATTGCAAACGATCTTGCAAATGTATTTGGATCTGATGCGGTTTTCGGTTATCTTGGCAATGACGTTTTTGTTATCTGCGTAGGATATGTTTTCAGAGAAGCAGTTATCCAGAAGATCGAACGCGCGAATGAGGATATAAAAAAGAGTGCGGAAAAATACATGCCTATAACAGTTCATTTCGGTATCTGTGAGAATGCCGGTTCCGATATGGATATCAGTATTCTCTGTGATTATGCAGGTATTGCACTCAAGACCATTAAGGGAAATCTGCTTCAGATCTATGCTATCTATGATGAAAAGTTTGATGAAAACCATAAAGTTCAGAAATTCGTTGAAAGCAATAAGATCACAGCGCTGGAAAATCATGACTTTTATATAGTTCTTCAGCCGAAGTGCAACATATTTACCGGCGAGGTAGTAGGTGCCGAGGCGCTTGTAAGATGGAAAGACCATGTTTCCGGAGAGATCATTTCGCCGGGTAAGTTTATTCCTATTTTCGAAAAGAACGGTTTCGTTATAACTCTTGACCGTTTTGTATGGGAGGAGACCTGTAAGGTCATCAGAAAATGGAGAGAACACGGATACAAGGATATTCCGGTATCAGTTAATGTTTCGAGGATGCATATCATTCATGATACTTTCGTTGATGAGTTTGCTGACCTTGTCAGAAAATACGATATACCGCCTGAACTTGTTGAAGTTGAGATCACGGAAAGTGCACTTCTTGAAAACAGCGAAGATGCACTTCAGGAAGTAATGCTCGGACTGAAAGGCAGAGGATTCAAGCTGCTCATGGATGACTTTGCTTCCGGATATTCATCGCTTATCGCTCTTCAGAGACTTCCTTTTGACGTTATCAAGATTGACAAAGGACTTATCGATAAGATCGGTGAAGGTTTTAACCGCGAATTTGTTTCAGGTATCATAGCGTTTCTGCGTGAAATAAAGAAAGATATAGTTATTGAGGGTGTAGAATACGACTGGCAAAAGGAAATACTTAAGGATTCAGGCGGAAAGATAATTCAGGGGTTCTGCTTTTCAAGACCTGTTTCAGTAAGTGAATTTGAAAAGCTTGCATTTGGAGAAACAGTTCCTGATGAGGCTTGATATTAACCGGAGGAATAATGAGTATTAAATTTCATCTGCCTGACTTTGCAGTGCACTATCATTTTAACAGAGTTTTTCTTGCAATATTAAAGCAGTTTCCTGAGTATTTTATTGACGGGCTGGAAATAGCATCGGTTTTCGGTACTTTTCCTCAGTCTCTCTGGAACGGCGGCAGGATAGTAAACGGCGTTTTTGACAAGAATACAGTAAAGATCGTAGTGCGTGAGTTTGACAAGCTTGGGATCCCGCTTCGTTTTACTTTTACGAATCCGAATATCACCGAGGAAGATCTTAAGGATGATTTCTGCAACTATGTTCTTAAGACTGCAAACAACGGCAAAAACGGAGTTATAGTAGTATCTCCTCTTCTTGAGGAATACATAAGAACTAAATATCCGGATTACAAAATCACAAGTTCCACCTGCAAGCGAATAACCGATATCGATGCACTTAACGAAGAAACTGACAGGAATTACGATATCGTTGTTCTGGACTACGACTTCAATAACAGATTCGATGTTCTTGAAAAGATACGTAAAAAGGATATATGCGAGATACTTGTAAATGCATGCTGCCAGCCCGGATGTCCCAAGCGTGTACAGCATTACAGTGATATCGGCAATATGCAGAAGGCGATATGCAGATATCTTAAAACAAGTCAGAAGGTGCCTTTTGATCCTGAAAAGTACGGAGCAAAGGATGAGAATTCCGATTACTGTCCGTATATGAAATATGATTTTGCTGATGTGAAAAAACATTCGACTCATATCACTCCTGAGGCAATTGCCGAAAAATATGTTCCGATGGGTTTTTCGCAGTTCAAGATCGAAGGAAGAACGCTCAATGCATTTACACTGGCCGAATATTATCTTTACTATCTTGTAAAGCCTGAATTCCGGGACAAGGCAAGAATGGTGTTTTACGCGCATCTTATTGACAAGGAAGTTATTTCATCAGCATTCTGAAAAAAATTCCCGCCGCAGATTATTTCTGATGACGGGAATTAGTTTTTATTCTGCCTGTTTATTGTCGGTAACAGTTTTTTCTGATTTGTTCGGTGTTCTGAATTCCTTCGCGAAAATGAAAATAATATAAAATATCATAAGCAGAGCGTGAACGGGGAGCTCGGACCAGCTTACCGTCTGATTTTCAAGGACGTCAGGACTGGTGTCACCTGCTATTACCGGAATCAGATTGTTATTGAAATAATGTATGACCACAGGAAGCCAGATATTTTCAGTTTTCATATAAACAAAACCGAAGAATACAGCGTATGCTATGCATGTTATGATCTGTGCGGTCTGCATCTGAAAGCCGGTCTCCCTGCTGTAATACATGAAGCACAAAGGAGCGTGCCATAATCCCCAGATAACGCCGAGTATGATAATACCTTTTCTGAGCCCGAATTTCTGCTGCAGACGAGGCTGCAGAAAGTGTCTCCATCCGTATTCCTCTCCGAAGTACGGAAGCCACCCCAGAGGAAGAGAGATTACTGCAGTAACAAGCATAAATATGCCGTTTAAAGATTTTATTCCGTTCAGGAACTCGTTTATCTGTTCTTTACCATCATGGTCGGTAAGTTCACTTATTCCGAATCCAAGGAATATTCTGCCGGTGTAAATAATCAGAAACACCACCAGGAGAAGCAGACTCATACGCATGTTTTTGAAGCAGACTCCGGCATTTTCCTTTCTGTACTTTGCCGACATCATAAACATACAGAACACTGCTACTGAAAACGGGATCAGCAGTACTGATGATGCCATATAAAAGACAGAGTATTCAGTATTTCCTGCAGTTATAGGTTTAACAGGCACGAAAACGCTGAGGAGTGATAATATGATAAGCATAGCTGTGAATATAAGTGTAAAGCTGTAGGCCATGACAGGATATCTGCTTCCGGTTTTCTTTGATGTAAACAGATTGCCAAGTATTACACCGCAGGCCGGATACATCATCTGTGTGATTGTCAGTGTATTCAGATCCATGTCATGCTGTATTCCGTAATACATCGGGACTGCCATAAGAGCAGTGACTCCGAATGCAACTGCGAAAAATGTTATAAGTTTTATTTTTTCTGCTTTTTCCAAAATTAAATCTCCTTATCTGTAAATGATCCGAAATATAAATATCATCAGGGAAACACTGATCAGACCGGAGATCCGGCTTTTCCCGAACCTCATGCTGATTTATAAATAAACCAGCGTTTCCTAAATTATTATACTACGGATTTTATTAAAAATCAAATAATATCTTTTTATGTCCGGAGTGTAGCATTTCGTCGTTCGTATTATGAAAAAATATATATAATCTGTGGATTACTCTTGCAATAATGGTCAAAAAAATGTATAATTAAACTATGGAAATTATGAAACCTTACACTAATCAGAGAAAGAATGATCGATGCCATGAAATATGATTACATTTATTCAGAAGCTGTGGAAATAATCACAGCAAAAAAAGATGACGGGACAAAATTCCTTTCGAAGGATACTCTGTGTGTTGCCGTTACTGAAGATGACAAACTTTACAGTGCGTTCAACACTATCAACATGATTGACGGAAAGCCTGTTACAGGCAGTTCCGAAAAGGAAGTTATAAAGAAAATTTCAGGAAGCAGCAGCAAAAGAATCGAAGCCATGATCACAATGAACTGCGTTGAGATGATTCCGGTTCTGCCTGAAAAAGAAGATATAGATGAGATACTTAAGCTGGACAAATACAATGCAGCCACTTATGTAGTTTCACCTAACAATAAATATATCAGCCTTAAAGATCTCGGTGATTACAATCCTGACGGTGACAATTCATCCATTGAGATACTTAAGGTCGATATTACAGCCAAGAGAAGCGCTAAGGAAAAGCTTATGTCTTTTGTTCCTGATTTTGAAAAGGAAACAGATGAAGGCGGAAGCAAGAGCGAAACAAAGTATCTGTTCGCTATGCCGGGACATAATAACAACGATCAGAACAACGGGGCAGGACAAGGACATCCGCAGTCTCCGGACGGAAATATGCCGGGACAGGCTCCGTTCTATACTATGGACGATGTTGTACATCAGTACCGTCCTGTTGACGGACGTCACAGAGGCATGAATGCCAGCCAGATGAGCGTGAACAACCGCAGCCAGATGAGCGTTCAGTTTACGCAGAACGCAAGTCAGCAGATTCCTCAGGGCATGATGAACGGTCAGCAGAGCGTGATGCTCGGACAGTACGGAGCTCCTAACCAGCAGAATATGATGCCGCAGGGTTCAGTACAGATGCAGTACGGCGGCATGCCGAATCAGCAGAACATGATGAACGGTCAGTATATGGGACAGGGAATGATGCAGGGTCAGTACGGGCAGAACATGATGAACGGCCAGTATATGGGACAGGGAATGATGCAGGGTCAGTACGGACAGAACATGATGAACGGCCAGTATATGGGACAGGGAATGATGCAGGGTCAGTACGGACAGAACATGATGAACGGTCAGTATATGGGGCAGGGAATGATGCAGGGCCAGTACGGACAGAACATGATGAATGGTCAGTACATGCAGCAGGGAATGATGAATTCACCGTATATGCAGCAGGAGGAGATCAATCCTCAGTATCTGCAGCAGAATGATATGAACGACGATAAAAATAACAGGTAAAAGCTATAAAATCAGAAACGACATCCGGAATAATTTATTCCGGATGCCGTTTTGTGTACAAGGAGAATTTTAAATTGATCAAAGCAGTAATATTTGATATGGACGGTACACTTATAGATACCGAAAAATACTATCAGGAATTCTGGCCTAAAGCTCTTGCTGAATTCGGATATGAGATCACTAAAGAACAGACTCTTTCCATCAGAAGTCTCGGAAGACCGTTTGCTCCTCAGAGATTCCGCGTGTGGTACGGCGAAGATTTTGACTACATAAAGGTCAGGGAAAAAAGAAAGGAACTTATGAACCGTCGTCTTGCCGAGACCGGTATTGAACTTAAGCCGGGTGCTGTCAGAATACTGAGCTTCCTTAAGGAAAACGGCATAGCCGCAGCTGTTGCGACTGCATCAGATATGACTCGTACAGAAAAATACCTTGATGAAGTCGGAATAAAACACTATTTTACAAAGCTTATCAGTGCGACAATGGTGGAAAAGGGAAAACCTGCACCTGATATTTATCAGTATGCCTGTGCAGAACTCGGACTTTCTCCTGATGAATGCATGGCGGTGGAAGATGCACCTAATGGTATAATTTCAGCCGGCAAAGCCGGCTGTAAAGTAGTTATGGTTCCTGATATGACCGGTCCTGACAGTGAGGTTGAATCGTATCTTTATGCCTGTGTCGAAAGGCTTGATGATATTATCGGCCTTCTTACCAGAGAAAATCATCTGCAGCATTGACCGCCTGTTCTTCCTGGTTCTGAACTGACGGATCATCTGCCTGTTCGTTCTTAACTGTTTCAGAAGCTTGCGGCTGAATGTTCTGCACTGTCTCAGGGTTTGATGCAGGTTCATTCTGTGTGTTTACGGGACTTGATTCTGAGTTGTTCTGTGTGTTGTTCATCTGCTTTTCAAGTTCCGGTGATCCTTCACGCATGAAGCTCCATTCTGCGTTTACAGCAGCTCCGTCGCTGTTCAGAACAATTCCTTCAAGAGTAAGTTTCCCGTCACTTTCAAGTCTTACCGATGCATCTTTTACTATATTGTTTTCTGTAAGGGAAGCGTACCAGAGTGAAGTGGTGGTCGTTCCTCCGAGACAGAAACACAGCGGGGAAGTGTCGCTCTGAAGTGCTCCTGTAAGCTGATATGAATCACCGCTTATAACAAGAGCAAGCCCGCTGTTGCCACTGACCTGGAAGTAGTTGTTTCCGGCTGAGAATCCGCCTGTTCTTATCCACTTTCCTTCAAGGTCGGTGTACTGGTATTTTTCTTTCGGATCAGTGATCTTAAAAAAGCCTTTCAGTTCGGCGACAAGCTGTTTCAGGGATTCACCGTCAGTGTTTTCGATATCTCCTGCAGTGAGTACGCCTATGCTGCTCTGAGTGAGCTTATAGCCGTTTCTGAACATAAGGTCTGATATGGCACGTGCATAACCTGCACGGTCTGACTCTCCGCTGCCGTTATAGTATGCAGTGTAGACACCACTGAATTTTTCATATATTCTCGAACGAAGCATCCTTTCTGTAAGGGTGCCGTTTTCGTATATATACTCTTTTTCGCTTTCGCGTATATTGTTCTGTTCTTCCTCTTTAACAGAGCGCCAGATGTAATGCCTTGTACCGTTTCCGTCAGTACACATAAGCTTGTCGGTAACAGGGTAAAGCGACGGATAGTCACTTTCTTTATTTACCGTCTGTGCAAGACTGCTCCGGTCTTCGGAAACTTCATATATTCGGAAGCCCGGATCGGACAGTATAACTTCGCTTCTTCCGTTTCCGTCAAGGTCGCTGATAAAGATATATGATGATTCTCCTTTAAGTTCCGGGATCTTTGAAGCGATAAGTTCGGTCTGACGTTTTGAATCATCGTCAAGACGTCCGAAAAAGTCTTCGGTATGTTCGTAAACTTTTTCGTGATGAGGGGCTTCGGTGGAATTATTGTCAGAAACATTTCCGGCGATATTTTCTGTTTCTCTGACAGAAGTTTCCGGGATATTTTCACCTGCACCGTTACTATCGCTGCATGAAGCGAGTGACAGGCAGAGCAGTAAAGAAACAGCAGCCAGTGTCTTTTTATTCGTTTTCAATTTTTTCTCCTTCGTTTTTGATTTCGTATCAATATAAGATGTACATATACAGTAAATTATAGCATATTCAGATGTTCCTTTCAAGAAAATATGTATCAATTTTTGAACACATATTATGCTGAAAGTTGTATACTCTGACTGTAAATTGGATGTTACTATTCACGGCCAAATAATGTAAAATAGAAAAATTGATAATGGTGCTGCAAACATTGAAAATGCGATGTTTGCAGCACTATTTTTTTGCGAAAAAATGCACAAAAAAATATAGTGGTATTTGT